>JAEEGL012611180.1_pt1 | contig 24674 bp, 24 predicted proteins | sample 9134231 | NCBI WGS metagenome assembly JAEEGL01 (sample SAMN16246548, study PRJNA631951) | gut metagenome | biome: gut microbiome; feature: rumen; material: fiber-attached | host: Bos | place: Iran: Karaj | collected 2018-10
AGCGGATCACGTTATTAATTCTAACATATAATTTAATTATTTTCAAGTATTTTTAACAAAAAAGAAGCATTATTTTGCTTCTTCTATTGCACGTGTTTCTCTTATTACTGTTACTTTTATAGTACCAGGATATTGTAACTCAGATTCAATTCTGTTTTTAATATCAAGTGCTACTTTATGGCTAACAGCATCACTAATCTCTTCAGGTTTAACTATAACTCTAAGTTCTCTACCTGCTTGCATAGCAAATGCAGTATCAACACCTTTTTGTTCATTAGCTATATTTTCAAGATCAGTTAATCTTTGAACATAATTCTCTAGAGAATCATTTCTAGCTCCTGGACGAGTTGCTGATAAAGTATCTGCGATTGCAACAAGTTCTGCAATAACACTTTTAGCTTCTGTATCACCATGATGTGATTCTATTGTATTAATAATAGTATCATTCTCGTGATATTTCTTAGCTAAGTTAGAGCCTATTTCTACATGGCTACCTTCGATTTCATGATCTACAGCTTTACCAATATCATGTAGTAATCCAGCTCTTTTAGCAAGCATTACATTTTCACCTAATTCAGCAGCCATAATACCAGAAAGTTCAGCTACTTCTATAGAATGTTTTAATGCATTTTGTCCATAACTTGTTCTAAATTGTAATCTACCTATTAATTCTACTAATTCAGGTTCTACTTTAGTTATTCCAAGTTCAAATAATGCATTATTACCATATTCTACTATTTTTTCTTTCATCTCTTTACAAGTCTTATCATAGATTTCTTCTATTCTTGCTGGATGAATTCTTCCATCTTTTATTAATGTATCAATAGTAATACGTGCGATTTCTCTTCTAAGTGGATCAAATGAAGAAAGTACTATAGCTTCTGGTGTATCATCAATAATTAAATCTACGCCTGTAACAGCTTCTATTGTACGAATATTTCTTCCTTCACGTCCTATTATTCTACCTTTCATTTCATCATTAGGTAGATCTACAACAGTTATAGTTTGTTCTTCTACAACTTCACTTGCATACTTTTGCATGCTTTCAACTAACATATTTTTAGAATTGTTAGAAACAGTAAGCTTTGCTTCTTCTTCTTTTTCTTTAATAAAGTTAGATATTTCTACTTCCATTTTTTCTTCAACGTTTTTCATTACAAGTTCTCTTGCTTTTTCTTTAGAATATCCACTTATTTCTTCTAAAAGTTTTAGTTGATCCTCTTTTATTTTCTCCACATTTGCTTCTTGTTCTTGAATATCTTTTTGTTTATCTAATAAATTTTTCTCTTTTTCATCTAATAAATCTTCTCTTTTTTGAAGATTTTGATCTCTTCTATCCATATTTTCTTCACGATTTATTAAACGATTTTCTGATTCTTTAATTTCAGCTTTCTTTTCTTTTATTTCTTCTTCAGCTTTTATTCTTAATTCATTTGCTTCATTCTTAGCTTCAGCAATATAATCTTTTTTAATTTTTTCTCCCTCAATACGGGCATTTTCAACTATCTTATTAGCTTTATCACCTGAATGGTTTTTTCTAATAAGATTAACTATAAACATTACGATTATTCCAACAATAAGTCCTGCAAGGACTAGCAAAATGGAGATTAAAATATCTGGCATATTGTCACTCCATTTCTATTCGAGTTTTCACTCTATATTTATTATAAGTGATAGAGAAAAATAAATCAAGAAAAAAAGACTTTAAAATAGTCTTTTTTTATTCTTCATCACTAGAGATATCTCCAAGTTGTAAAGCATCGTTAGTTTCAAAATATTTTCTAACTTTATCTTCTATTTCATCGGATAACTTAGGATTTTTCTTTAACCAATCTTTAACATTTTCTTTACCTTGGCCAACTTTTTCTCCATTATATGAATACCATGCACCACTTTTTTCAAGTATCTTAGATTCAACACCTAAATCTACTATTTCACCAGTTTTAGATACGCCTTCACCAAATATTATATCTACTGCGCATGCTTTAAATGGTGGAGCCATTTTATTCTTAACAACTTTGATATTTGTTCTATTACCGATAGAATCACTACCAAGTTTAATTTGTTCACCTTTTCTAATTTCAAGTCTTATTGAAGCATAGAATTTAAGTGCACGTCCACCTGGAGTAACTTCTGGATTACCAAACATAACTCCCACTTTTTCTCTTAATTGGTTTATAAATATTACAACTGTATTAGTTTTATTTACAATACCAGAAAGTTTACGAAGTGCTTGAGACATTAATCTTGCTTGAAGACCCACATGTGAATCTCCCATTTCTCCTTCAATTTCTGCTTGTGGAACTAAAGCTGCAACAGAGTCTACTACTATTATACTAATAGCTCCACTTCTAACTAACGCTTCACAAATCTCCAAAGCTTGCTCACCATTATCTGGTTGAGATAATAATAATTCATTAATATTTACACCTAATTTAGATGCATATACTGGATCAAGTGCATGTTCTGCATCTATAAATGCAGCTCTTCCACCTTTCTTTTGTGCTTCAGCAATTGCATGAAGTGCGAAAGTGGTTTTACCACTTGATTCAGGTCCAAATATTTCTATTATACGACCTTTAGGATATCCACCTATACCTAGTGCTATATCAAGTGAAATGGAACCAGATGATATTGTATCTATCTTTTGATGTTCTCTTTCACCTAATTTCATAACAGCTCCTTTACCAAATTGTTTTTCTATATCTAATAGAACTTGGTCTAAAGTTTTATCACCAGATGTATTTTTTACCATATTTTGTCCTCCTTTATAATTACAATTACATTATAAACCTTTAAAAATACTTTGTCAATAGTTTTTACGAACATTTGTACATATTTTTTGTAAACACATTTTTGCAGTAATTAAAAAAGTGTATTTTTTAATATACACTTTTTATTTTCCTTGCCATACTCTAACTATATCAACGTTGCTTGAATGTGGTTCTGGATTTGGTAAAGGCAATCTAATTATCATAGGAACCTTAAACGCTTGACCAAAAGCAACACACATACCCGGCTGTAAACACTTCTGCTTTTCCATGATTTCAGCACTCATATTAGGTAACATCTTTTTGATATAATCTAAATCTCTTGGATGTGTCATTTTAAATATTAAAAAATTGCTTATTTGAGATATAACCGTCTCTGAAAGTTCAACAGGTCTTTGTGATACTAACGTTATTAAAAGTCCAAATTTTCTTCCCTCTTTTGCGATTCTCTCAAATATATTATATCCAAGCATATAATTATCTGTATCATTTTGTACATATCTATGAGATTCCTCTATTAATATGTGGAATGGTATTGATCCCCTACTTTGTAAATTCTTAGTAAAGTGAAATAGCATTTTTGAATATATTTTAACAATTGTTTTAGCAAGCCTATCATCAATATCTTCCAAGTTAAAATTAATTATTTGAGCTTTTTTATTATTCTTTGTAACCAAGCTAGCTACATAACTATTTAATGTTATATAACTTGGATAACTAAAGAATGCGCCATTCTCTGATATTGCTATAGAGTGTAATCTAACTTTTAATGTGATAGCATCATCATACAATTTTGAATTATGTAAGAAACCATCACTTATTAAAGTAAAATCTAAGGCTTTTTGTAATATATCTAAATCAAACGCATGATCATTAGGAGCTTCAAAACTATCTAAGGCTTCATCTATAAAGCTAGTAATATATTGAGTTATCAAAACGCTCTCTGAAAATTCACCAGTTCTATCTATTGTAAAACATTCTCTGAATTTTCTTACATAACCAATGCCTTGAACAGGAGCCTCTAGATTAAATTGTTCCGTAGAACAACCTGCAAGTATAGTAAATATATCATTTCTCTTACTAGCAGATGTTTGATTAGTATATAAAACATCAAGTATTGCCTTAGCTATTATATGATTTTTATATCTTATTGCTTCTTCATTATCATATGAAATAATACGGGCAAGTTTAATCATCTTTTCTATTATTTGAAGTTGTGAATGCTTATCAGCATTAAGAAGTAGCGCAAAGTCATCTATATCTAAAAGCCATAGTGGTATTCTAAGTAATTCTCCACTAGTATCCCTTTTATTGGTTGTATAATACTTAAATTGATATTCAGGATTAACCTCGCCTATTCTTTCAAAAGCATTGTGATATTCGCCATATGCATCAAATATTACATAATTAGCTTTATAAGGATTAAACTCTTTATCATAAAATAAGCTTTGTAAAAATCTAGCAACACCATATGATTTACCTGAACCTGTATTACCAAATATAGCTAAATGGTTACTGCATATATCATTAATACTAACATATATAGGTTTATCATTATAAAGAGGGCTAACCCCAAGTTCAAACATACCTTCACCAGATACACCTGTAATAAGATTTAATTCCTCTTCTGTTACAAATCTTAATTTTGACTCTAATGTAGGTTTTCTAAGTACACCACCTATAAATTTACCATTATCTATTATACCTAAGAAATTAACTTTAATTATATCATTAGATACATCTTCAATTTCTCCAAGTACGCGTCTTTCTCCATCTTCAAATACAATATGCATATTCATTAAATCCATATTAACAGGAGTACCATCAGTAATTTTTATATGCGCTATACTATCACTAATATACACTATCTTTCCTAACATAAAATCACCCTTATATTAATTCTTCTATTTCTTTTTTTATTTTATCGTCTAAATTACTTATAATGTTTTTTATTTTTTTGCCATTTTCATACAAATGTAATTTAGATTCATAATAATCTAATTTTTCTTTTACATCAATTATATTTTTATGTACTGCATTACGACTAACATTATTATTATCTGCTATTTCTTGTAAAGTTAAATTATTAAAACAATAATCTACAAAATACTCTTTTTGTTTATCGGTAAATAATTCACCATAATAATCAAAAAGTTCTACGTAATATATATCCATTATGCTAAATACTCCAACACTGTCGTAACAAGTACAAATAAACCTACGATTATATAAATCCATGTCATATATTTCTTTTTATAAATCTTATAATTATTATAAGACATATTAAACATTAACATAATTATAATTGCATAAAAGACTGGTAAGAATATACTATTTATTAAACTATTTATTCCAAATATAATTAATAACTCAGTAAGAACTGCTTGTGTAAGTAAACTTACCTCTTTATTACTATATTCTTTTACCTTAACTATTTTTGTGTGCATCATTAATTATCACCTATATCCTTAAATAAACCGTATATATATTTTTCTATATCGAATACTTTTAAATCCGTTTCTTTTTCACCAAGGCCAACATATTTAACTGGTATATTAACAGCTTCCTTAATAGCAAGTACTATACCACCTTTAGCTGTACCATCTAACTTAGTTAAAACTATACCTGTAATATTAGTTATTTCATTAAAACTTTTAGCTTGACTTATTCCGTTTTGACCAGTTGTAGCATCAAGTACAAGTAGTACCTCATGAGGAGCATTAGGTATTACTTTGCCTATTACTCTATTCATTTTATCAAGTTCATTCATTAAGTTAATTTTATTTTGAAGTCTACCAGCAGTATCTATAAGTACTACATCATAACCTTCGTTCTTGGCTTTAGTAAGACCATCAAACACTACACTAGATGGATCATTTGATTCATTAGATACCACTTCACATCCAGTACGGTTTCCCCATTCTTTCAATTGTTCTATAGCGCCTGCTCTAAAGGTATCACCTGCAACAAGTAATACTTTTTTACCTTCATTTTTTAGTTTATAAGCAAATTTACCAATGGTAGTAGTTTTTCCTACACCATTTACACCAACAAATATAATTACTGTAGGTCTTTCTTCACTAAAGTTTATCTTGTTAACAACTATCTCATTATTAACATATATTATAAACATTTCATCTATTATTACTTCTTTTAAATCATCACTATCAGTAATATTTTCATGTTTAACACGATATTTTAATTTATCAATAAATTCCATTACTGTATTAACTCCAATATCTGCCATAATAAGAATTTCTTCAAGTTCATCAAAATATTCATTACTTACTTTTTTATATTTTCTATTTAATAAACTTATTTTATTAACAAATTCATTTCTCGTCTTTTCTAAGCCTTTACTATATGAAGCAACATCTTCTTTTTCTGCTTTACTAAATATGTTTTTAAATTTATCAAAGATTCCCATATTAACCCACCTTACTATAAATATTTTACTATAAATTATTAAAAAAAGAAACAAAAAAAGAATTATATTCTTAATTCTTTTCTTAAACTTCTTTTCTCACTTACTAATGCAATTTTTTCTGTATTTAATAACGCATCGAATGCTTTTTGTGGATCTATAGACGTCATTATTTCATTGTATACTAGTTTAGCATCATCTATTTTTAATCCGCGATTCATAGGATATATATATACATTTTCATCTGCTTTAAAAAATGGACTCGTAACATATATCATTTTATTGTTATTATTAACATCAGTGTAAATCTCATATGGATTTTCATCATCGTTATCAAGTTCTTTATGTGTTAGAAAAAACTCATTATAATGTTTTAAAATGTGATACTTGTTATCATCTATCATACTGCTTTTTTCACCTACAGATTATTATACACGTTTTAATATTATTGTCAAACGCTAATTTTATCTATTGTACTTATGTGAACACTATTCTTATTAAGAAGAATACTATCTACAACTTTTGAATCAATATAATTGTTAACTATCTTTTCTATTTTCCTTGCACCATTTTCTTCATAATTAGATAATTCAATTATTTCATCTTTCACTTTACTACTTATAGATATTTTTATATCTTTATATTTTTCTTTTATTTTTCTAATATCTTTTTCTATAATACCATTTATGCTATCTTTATCTAACTTTGAAAATTCAATGATACTATCAATTCTATTAATAAACTCTATACCAAAGTACTCTTTTAGATTATTCATTCTTGTATTGTTAAAGCCTATATTATTACTAAAACCTATATTAGTTGTCATAATTATTATGCAATTATTAAAATATATTATATCACCTTTAGAATCAGTTATTTTGCCTTCATCAAGTATTTGATAAAACAAGTTTATAATACTTGAATGCATCTTATCTATTTCATCTAATATGATAACTGAAAAGGGATTATTCTTAATGCTTTCAAATATGTTTTTATTATCATCATATCCAATATATCCAGCAGGAGATCCTATTAATTTACTTACTGTATGTGATTCGCTATATTCACTACCATCTATTTTGATAATATTACTTGATATTTTATTTGAAAATAACTTAGCTAGTTTCGTTTTACCTACACCTATAGGTCCATAAAAAAGCATGGAATAACATCTATCATCCGTCAAACCCAGTTTAATTCTTTTATATGTGTTAATAAGATTATAGATACATTCATTTTGACCTATTATATTATTTTCTAAATAATATGATAGTTTTTTTATTTCTTTACTGCTATCTCCATTCAATTCATGAATTGGGATGTTACAAATACTGCTTATTATGCTATCTACATCTTTTTTTGTAACCATTTTTTCTTCTTTTTCATCTAATAATTCTAATTTATTTATTTTACTTTGAATCTTTTCTTCTTCTTTTTTATAATAATATGCCCTATCAAAATCGTTTTTTATTAAACACTCTTTCTTATTATTTAATATTATATTAAGTTCTTCTTTTAGTTTTTCTATTTTCTCAATTTTTTTATTTTGTTTTAAAGAAGCTAGCGAACCTACTTCATCTAATATGTCTATTGATTTATCTGGTTCTTTTCTAGATTTAATATATCTTTTAGACATCAGTATTATATAATCTATTATTTCTTCCGTAATAATAACATTGTGAAATGTTGAATAGGTATCTTTTATTTTCATCAATATATCTTTTAAAACATCATCATTAGGTTCATTTATCTCGACTTTTTGAAATCTCCTATCTAATGCTTTATCCTTTAATATAAACTTCTTATATTCTTCAGTAGTAGTGGCTCCTATTAAACGCATTTTATTTCTTGCAAGGGCCGGTTTAAATATGTTAGATGCATCTATAGCTCCCTCTGCTCCTCCCGCTCCTACTAGAGTATGTATTTCATCTATAAAAACAATTATGTCATCATTTTCTTCTAATTCCTTCAAAACTTTATTTACTTTTTCTTCAAATTCCCCTCTATATTTTGTGCCCGCCACTATACTAGACATATCCAAATTTACTATTCTTTTATTCTTTAACATATACGGAACTTTACCTACAGATATTAATCTACTTAGTTCCTCTACTATAGCCGTCTTACCTACACCTGCAGGTCCTATTAAAATGGGATTATTCTTTTTGCGTCTACATAATATCTCAATTATTCTTCTAATTTCTAGATCTCTACCTATTACTGGATCTAATTCATTATTATTTGCCTTCTTTGTTAAATCTATACCGATACTATCTATCATGAGTTTTTTATTTTTACTCTTACTAGGAATTTTATATGCGAATTCTTTATATAATTCATCTATATCTATATTCATACTAATAAGTATTCTAATAGCAACGCCTTCACCTTCTTCAAGTAAAGCACTTAATAAATGATTCACTGTTACATCGCCATTATTATTTTCCTTACTGTCATAAACTGCATTCTCCATAACTCTTTTTAAAAGTGGTGTATATAAAAAACATTCACTTTGTTTTTTACCAATTCCAACTATACTTATAAGTTTATCTTTAAACTCGTCATAATTTATTCCTAATTTACTGCTTATACTATTGTCATACTTTAAAATAGATAAAAGAAGGTGCTCGCTACCTACATAAGGATGTTTTAATTTCATCATTTCTTCTTTTGCCCCTATTAATACTCTCCTTGCTTCTTCAGTAAAATTGTTATACATTTTATCCTCCCTTATATTCTATGTTTATAATGTTAAAAATAGGTTTTATTTATACTATTTATAAATAAGTAATGCGCTAAAGCAATAAATTTGATCTTCACCACTAGTTGCGATAGAAACAGAATACTTAATATCAATAAGTTCATTGCTTTCTAAAAATTTATTAATTTTTTTCTCTAAGTCAAGTTCATGCGATTCATCAAATAATTTTACCTTCATAAAAAAATCACCATTACTATTTTAATAGTAACAGTGATTAATTTTTGTCGATTAATATTTACTAGTTCTATTTCCAAACCAGCATCCCTCACATGGGAAATTAATAACTAATCTTGGATCGAAAGACTTCGCTGCGAATGCAGTATAGAAACCAGCTTGACTTGGTATATTATCATAACTTACTTGTATGTGTAAGTGAGCTCCTGTAGAGCAAGAATCCCACCATTCATAGTATGATGAACCACCAACAGTACCAATTACCGTATCAACTGTAACAATATCTCCAACATCAACATATACATTTCCTAAATGGAAGTAACCTGTTGTATATCTATCTCCATTAATATTGTGATGTATATATACCATGTTTCCACCACAACCTGCACGATATGTTATATATGCAACTCTACCATTTGCCATTGAATAAACGTTAGAACCATGCCATGCACCTATATCCATACCATAGTGCCATTGTGCATATCCCCAAGGATAATACCATCCATAGTTAGCTGTTATAGTACCACTATCAACTGGTCTTATGAATTTAACATCTGGAGGAAGTTTACCTCTACTACATTCATTTAAATCATCATCTAATTGACAATTATATACATTTTCATATGTGTCAATCATCTTTCTCATAGATACAATATCATCTTCAAGAGTTACATTTTCATCCATGATAGAACCAAGTTGTGAACCAAGAGATTCTAACTCTTTTTGTAATTCATTTTGTGATTCATTTAAGCTAATACGCTTTTTAGCTAATTCTTCTTTTTTCTTTTCATTTTCTTTTATCTTTTCATTATACTCAGTTATAAGTTTATCATTATAATTAGATAATTGTTCAGATATTGCCATACGATATATAAAATCAGTATAATCATTAGCTTTAAATATATATTCTAAGTACGCTGATTCACCATTTGATAATTGATAATAATTCATTATCTTTTTAATTTCTTGTTCTTTAAGCGCAATCTCTTCATTTAAAGCTTCTATTTCAAGAGTTAAATCGCTAATCTCTTCACCGATAGCTAATATTTCATTATTAATTTTAGTAATACTATCTCTCTTTTGCTTTATTTGTTCTTCTGTATATTTCTTTTGATTTTGCCCATTAACAAGTTCTTGTTCTTTAGCAGCAAGTTCCTCTTTTAATTGTCTTAATGTTTTAGCTTGTACTTCATTATTATTTGGTATAAAGAATGTTATAGTTATTATAGATATTACAACCAAAATTTTTAATACTTTACCTATTTTTTTCATTCTCTCATCTCTTTTCGTATCCTTTTATAATCTTTTGAATATTTACCTACCAAATTCCAAAAATCTTTAGAATGATTAAAATGTATTATGTGAGATAATTCATGTATTATTACATAATCTATTTTTTCTATATCAAATTCAATTAATTTAGAATTAAGTGTTATGGTGTGATTCTTTCTATTATATACACCATATCTAGTTTTCATACTTCTTATTTTAAGTATAGGTGATTTAATATTTTCATTAAAATGATTAAAAACATATACATATCTATCATCAAATATACGTATAATTTCACTCTTATACCATTTATCTAACATAGATTTATCTTTAGTATATATTTTATCTTCATCTATTTTAATATCACGTATACTACTATCTATAATTATATCATAACTTTTGCCTAAATAAAAGAACTTAGATGAATTAGAATTCTCTTTGTTTACTTTATTTATCATTTTTATTAAAGTTTTTTTGTTCTCTTCTAATACTTTTTTTATAGTACTCTTAGTCGTAAGATAATTACAAGTAACATAAATCTTCATATCATCTTTTACTCTAACATACAGATTCTTATTATTTTTACGTCCTATTACTACTTCATATGTTTTCCCATCTAATAAAAACTCCATATACTCACCATTTTAATTATAACATAAAAGAAGCTATTTTTTTCTAGCTTCTCTCATTTTTCTTATATACACTCTCTTTATTTTGTACAATCACTATCTAAATCTATTGGAATTATATACTCTTTATTTTCATTATCAGAAATAGCTTTTATTTCTAAATATAATTTAGCATCTGTAATAACCTTACATGTACTAGAATAATTATTTACTTTAATACGTGCTTCCTTTAGATAGTTTTCTAGTGTAGTATTATTTGAATTATCGCATGAATTAATACTTACCTTTTTACCATCCTTTTCTTCATATAGTGTACAACTGATATTATCATATATTGTATTATCAGATACTCCACAGTAATCTATTGTTGATATATATAAAGAAGCTCTCTTTTCGTTATATGCGACACTACCATTAATTTTGAAATCACTACAGCTAGTAGAAATTGTATTAAGTTTAATATCATCATTATGTCTATTCTTTATAATAATTACTATAGATATACTAAATAGTATTAACAATACTATGGTTATTAATATAAATATATTCTTTTTCTTTTTCTTTTTTTCTCCGTCTAATATTTCATTAATATCTACGTTATATATCTTACTTATTTGTCTTATTACTCCTATATCAGGTATATTTAAACCTGTTTCCCATTTAGATACAGCCTGATATGTAACACCTAGTTTATCTGCCAATTCTTTTTGAGTAAGATTATTTCTTTTACGTATTTCTTTAATAAAATTTCCTATTTTTTCTTGATTCATAAATACCTCTTACTTTTATCTATAATATAACTCTTTAATTATTATAACATAAATAAAGAAATAAGATAATCTTATTTCTTTACTAATATTTTGTCTGGTTTTTTATATTCAAAATTTGAATCTGTTTTATCTTCTTTTATACGATTAATAATTTCAAACATTTCATTAAAATATTTTTCTATCTTTTTGCTATATAAACCTTTTTCTATTGAATTAGCCTTACTAGCATTTAATACTTCTTCATATCTTTTACTAACAATAATATCTTTATACATATTAACTACTTTTTGATCCTGGTTATTATGCGGTAACTTACAATTATATATTGCACATAATAGTTCAAATGCTTTATTATAATCTATATCTTCACAGCTTTGTATATATTGAATATTATTATATTTTGGGTGCTCTGGTTTTGTATATTCGATAATTCTATTTTTATATACGCTTAATAGTTTTTTAGAAGTGCCTGCACAATAAAGCTTTATACCATTTTCCTTTTTGAATGTCTCTCTTGCTACATCTTCATTCGCATATGGTAAAGGCAATATTGGCAAATGCTCTCTTACATACACATAATTTGAATATGCATATTTATATAAGATATCAGATTTTTCTAAAACATCAAGTAAACTTTTAAGTCTAACACACGCTTTAAAATTTCTTTGTCTTTCAGCCTGATTAAGTGCTTGAACAATTCTTGGACGATCTTCGGAAGTTAATCCCTTTTTTGGATCTTTATACTTTTGTTCAAGTTTTCCTAACTCTTCATTAACATTAATACCCATAACATCCCCCCGCTATGAATATATTATAACATTATTTAATAAATGTCAAAAATTAAATGGTGTCCCCGATAGGACTCGAACCTACCACCTAGAGTTTAGGAAACTCTTGCTCTATCCTGATGAGCTACGGGGACATCACAATAATTATATCACGATAATAAAAAAAGGAAAACTATTTTAGTTTTCCTTTTCCTTTAAAACCTTTTAAACCTTTAATACCCATATTACTTAAGATATTACTTTCAAATGAATAAGTTTTCTTTGCTCTATTCTTATAATCTCTTATTGCCATTGTAATCATATCGTCAAGTAAATCTTGATATTTTTTACCAGCTGGTTCCCATAAATAGAATGATAAACTACCTGGAATAGTATTTGGTTCATTTATATATAGTTTGTTTGTTTTTTTATCAATAAGATAATCTATTCTACAAACACCGCCTAAATTTAATAGTTTAAATACTTTTATACTAGTTTCTTCAACTTGTTTTTTCAATTCATCACTAATTCTAGCTGGAATTATTCTTGAAGCACTAGCCATACCTTTAGAAGATCCGCCTTTAAGTTTACCTTTTGATCCTCCTACATATTTATCTGCATATGTTAAGAAATCTTCATCACTAGTTACTTCTTCTATAACACTAGTTTCTTGATTTGCATAATTACCAAATACACTACAGTTTACTTCAACTAAATTTTGAACAGCTGCCTCAACAATAATCTTAACATCATAGTTAATAGCAGTTTCTATTGCTTCACCAAGTTCTTCTTCATTTTTAACAAAAGTTATACCTACACTACTACCAAGAGTTGCTGGTTTAACTATTACTGGATATCCTAATTTCTTAACTTTAGCAAATATAGCTTCTGGATCATTAGTATATTCATTATCATAGAACCATACATAATCTACTATAGGTAACCCTGCAGATTCAAATACTTGTTTCATAACAACTTTATCTTGTCCAAGTGCACTACCAAGTACTCTACTTCCTACATATGGAATACCTACACTATCAAGATATCCTTGAAGCGTACCATCTTCAGCATTATTACCATGTACTATTGGGAATGCAACATCAATATCTGTTACATTTTTTCTAAATAGTCCAGTAGTTTTTTGTAAGAAGAATCCCTCCTTAGTTTTAGTTAAAACAACTTGTTTTGCATATTTTTTTAGTTCATTAAAATCTCTATATACTTCAATATCTTTAAGCATGTCTCCAGTATACCAAATTCTATCTTTACTAATATAAATTGGTATTATATCGTATACTTCTTTATTCATGTGTTCCATAGCTTGTACTGCAGTTATAACACTTATTTCATGTTCTACAGTTTCTCCACCAAAAATAACTCCTACTTTAATTCTCATATTATCCTCCTACTATAAAATTTTTAATTATATTAACTGTTTGATTTAACCTTTCTAAATATGCATAATGACTGCATCCTTCATAAGGTATTACTGCTGAATCTCTTATCAATTTTTCAAGTTCATATGCATCACTTAGTGGTACTTCCTTATCCAAAGTTCCCCAAACAATAATGGTTGAACATTTAATTTTTTTTACATCCTCAGTTATATCTAAATTAACATGTTCAACAAGTATCTTTCTCATTGTCTCACTGGCATTCTTATAATCTCTAGAACCTATATGTTTTTTAGCAAACCCTTCTAACTTATTTAATACTGGCACTTTTTTCAAAAACTTTAATATTTTTGTTTTAGTACTTAGTTTTAATATCATTTTTTTAAATGGGCTACCAAATAAAACAAGTTTTTGTGTTTTATATTGACTCGCATATTCTAAAGATATTTTACCTCCAAATGAATGTCCTATCAATATTGGATTATCAACGCCAAGTTCAATTAAAAGTTTATTAATGCATTCTGCATAATCATATATTGTCCATATAGTATCAGGTTCACTTGATTGGCCAAACCCTGGTAAATCTACAATTACTATTCTATTTTCTTTAGATAGTTTATCTCCTATTGGTTTCATCATTTCAATATTTTGACCCCAACCATGAAGTAAAACTATTGTATTATTCCCGGTACCATAATCTATATAGTTAATATCCGTATTCATTATGTTTTTTATCAAAATATCACCTTATTAATTATATCACTTTTTTTAAACAATTAAAATGATTTTACTTTTCCTTTATTTAATTTGTACTCGATAGAGCTCGCTATAAAACTCTCAAAAATACATCTACTATATTTATAATTGAATGCTTCTGCTTCTGGATGCCACTGAAGACCTAAATTATATGTGCAATTAGGGTTTTCTAGTGCTTCTATTTGTTTATCGGAAGAAACTGCCGCCACTAATAAATTATTAGCACTTTCTATATGTTTTTCATGGCTACTCTTAACAATTAAATTTTCTACGCCTAAAATACTATATAATTTAGAATTAGGAGCGATACTTACTTCATGAGTCGCACCAGCGGCACTTTTATGAAGTTCTTTATTGCTATTTTCTACTAAGTTAAACTTTTCCTCCGAACAAATAGCCATAAGTTGAATCCCTGCACATACTCCTAAAAAAGGAATATCATTATCTACACAATAATTATATATATACTTTTGATAATCAGGTAGTGTATAACCACCAGGCTTAACAAAACCATCACACATCTCTAAAACTGTATTAAGATTTTCTTTTTCTATATCACTCATAGCTGGTGGTCCACCTGCCGTATGATAATCACAGCTCCTAGGTGGAATTATTGCGATAGGAATCCCACCACATTCAGAAATCCATTTTACAAATCGTGGATCTATTAAAAATTGTGGATCAAAATCTTTATCAAAATCTGGTGTTGTTATTATACCTATAATTGGTCTTTCCATACTATCACCTTATTCATTATAACATTTATTGCTTGCAAGAATCAACAAATCTCTCAAATATCCTATTTGCAGCCTCATCATAATCTAGCATATTTTCTGGGTGCCACTGAACTCCTACAACAAATTTTTTATCTTTATGTTCAAGCCCTTCTATTATTCCATCTTCTGATATTGCAGATACAACTAAGTCCTTTACACTCTTTACTTTGTAATTATGTCTACTATTTACACGTATAGTTTCTTTACCAATTATATCATATAAAAGTGTTTCTTTATTTATATTAACACTATGTACATAATTAACACCAGGGCTTTGATGTTTTATGTTGGATTCTATTCTTTCTAGTACATTTTCTTCTTCTAAATCTTTATCACTAATAGCAATTAATTGCATTCCTGCGCATATACCAAGTATTGGTATATCTTTATTAAACGCATATTGGTATATAAATTTATCATAATCACGAAGTATTGTTGTTCCTGGTATTATAATACCGCTACATAAATCTATAATTTGTTTTAAATCTTCTTTTTCTAAGTCTGTGAGATCTCTCTTTTCAATATCATAATCTATGTCTTGATTAGGAAGTATTAAAGTTGGTATTCCTCCTTTTTTTATAATGCTTCTTCTAATGCCTTCATAGCAACCTATCATTGTGTTTCCTTCATCGTTTTTACATACTCTTCCAACGATACCTATTATTGGTTTCATAAATCCTCTCCTATCCTATATTTTTTTATTATTAATAGTATTAATATACTTGTTATTAGTAATAACGTACTTATAATAGGAATACTAAGTATACCAAGTTCCATAGCAACTATTACTGTTGTATTAAGAAAAATATGCATCAAAATTGGTGCGATTAATGTACTGTATTTTTCATATAAATATATAAGTATAAAACTTACACCAAATGCATATATAGCATTTATTATATCAAAATGAAATATAGCAAATATTATCGAACATAATATTATTGATTGCATATTACTATTAAACTCTTTTAATTTATTATATACAATACCTCTAAATAATATTTCCTCAATTATTGGTCCAAGTATTCCTGTACATATTATTAACACTATAAAAGGAAGTGTCTTATTATATCTACTTGTGAAATTAAATATATTATTAAGATTATAGACCAATATATTAAATATTAAAGATATAGATATACCAAGTGAGATTGATTCTAAAAAATAGCCACATTTTCTTTCTTTTTTATAATTTCTATATAATAAATAAAATATAGGTAAAAATATAATAAATCCTATTATAGTAATCAATAATAGTTTTGAATTGATAAAACTATTAAGGCTTTCTTTGTATTCACATGTCTTAATAAATTCTAAAAACTCTTTATTAGATAATTCTCCCCTATTATGAGAATTATAATAAGCAACAAAAATATATTCTATAAAAAATTGGCCTACTATAAATATAATAGGCCAAATTATTACCTTAATTAATTTTTGTAAATAATTAAGTTTATTTTTCATCTTTTATCATTTCTTTAATAGTTGTTCCGATAGTTGCGATGTTTTGTAAATCTGATGGAACAATAATTTTTGTTGCTTGACCGTTTGCTACATCACTTAATGTTTCTAAACTCTTTAATGTAATAATCTTTTGATCTGGATTAGAATCTTTTAAGATTTTGATTCCTTCAGCTTCAGCAGTTTTTAATTTAAGTAATGCATCAGCTTTACCTTCTGCTTCCTTGATTTGCGCTTCTTTCTTAGCTTCTGCTCTTAAGATAGCACTTTCTTTTTCACCTTCAGCAATAAGAATAGCACTCTTCTTTTCACCTTCTGCTTTAAGAATTAATTCACGTCTTTCACGTTCAGCACGCATTTGTTTTTCCATAGCTTCTTGTATATCTCTTGGAGGTAAAATGTTTTTAACCTCAACTCTGTTTATTTTAATTCCCCATGGATCTGTAGCTTCATCAAGAATAGTACGCATTTTTGTATTTATTATATCTCTTGAAGTTAATGTTTGGTCTAACTCTAACTCACCTATAATATTACGAAGTGTAGTTGCAGTTAAGTTTTCAACTGCATTTATAGGATTTTCAACACCATAAGTATATAACTTTGGATCAGTTATTTGAAAATATACTATTGTATCTATTTGCATAGTAACATTATCTTTTGTAATAACTGGTTGTGGTGCGAAATCTTTAACGATTTCCTTTAAAGATACTTGATTAGAAATACGATCTATAAATGGAATTTTAATGTGTAATCCATTTGACCATGTCTCTAAATAAGATCCAACTCTTTCTACTACATAAGCCCTAGCTTGTGGAACTATTTTAATATTTGGAATAATTAATACAGCAACTATAACTAAAATAACAATTAATACTACCATTATTCATCTACCTCCTCAACGCTTAATTTTACTCCATCTATCTTTAGTACTTTTACAGTACTATCAATACTAATTTTTTTATCTGAAACAGCTGTCCAGTATTTGCCGTCTACTTTTACTTCTCCAGGATTATTTTTAGATATTTCCTTAGTTACTATAGCAGTCATACCAACTACTCTATCTAAATTAGTCTTTTGTGTTTTATCCCCAAGTAATCTTAGTAATGATTTTCTTGTTGTTACAAGTAGAAGTACACCAAGAAGTACAAATACTCCAAATTGTAATAAATAATTATCAACAAATATTGATAATACCATAGCAACTATACCACTTGCAACAAACCATATAGTTACTAAGCCTGCTGTCGCAGCTTCAATAAATATTAGGAAAAGTACTATTCCTAACCATGTCCATACCATCATACATCACCTAATATAATTATACTCGTAATTAGAAATTTATTCAAGTAATATTGAAAAAAACTCCTTAAAAGGGAGTTTTTAAATACTATATACCGCTTGTATCAGTAGAATATAATCTAACATTATCATAATATGTAACATTAGTTCCTGTATTTCCAGCAGCAATCTCTAGCCATTCTGGTGTTGCATTAGCAGCTGTAAATCCATTTGAATCAAGTAAAGTTCCATCAATTAATATATAAAATACATGATTAGTTTGGTCTAATATTAATTTAACGTGGTACCAATTGCCGCTTGTATATGTTACTTCTGTATCAACAACTGTACCAGTGTCTTCTTTACTTTGATTAAATCCATTGTTTCCAAAACTAGTTCCACAAACTGCTTTTGACCACGTTCCACTAGCATATGATGATCCTATATTAAATCCACCAGGTGTAGATCCAGATACTGGTTTAATATCTGCTTCAAGTACCAAATATTGTTCTTCATCCGGTGTAAAACTATGTCTTGCATTAGCTGACCAGTTTGAAGCACCTTCCAGTTTTAAAACTTTTCCTGAAGTTCCATCTAGTTGTTCAGCAGTAATAACTTTTTGATTTCCATTTCCTGTTCCATTATAAATAAGGGAATATGGCATTGTTCCAGATGATACTAGAGTATCAACTTCATAATCTTCAAAGTCATCTTCAAAAATAGTATTAACAACTGCAGGTGGTACTACTTCTGGTTCTCCTTTTGTTGTTGTAACTGTTGATCCACTTTTCGTTACTGTATATCCACTTATAACAATTGTATATCCAGATACTACTCCGTTAGTAAATGTTATAGTTCCACTAGTTGGTTTATCTCCATCTACTGTATAATCTATAGTTTCACCATCACATGTTATATTACCATTTGTTATAGTACATGAACTTGGATTAAATTCTCCACTCATATTTTCACTCATGACTTTTTTAGTAAGTCCATCTACATAAAGTCCTGCAGAATTAGTCGCAGCACTTTTCTGTGAATCTTCAATAATATTAAGTATTATTGGAGTAGCAATTAAAGCTATTATTGCAAGTATTACTATTACCGCTAAAAGTTCTATTAGCGTAAATCCTTTATTCATATCATCACCACGTTAATTATAACATAAAAAAGAATAAATATCTATTCTTTTTTTATACTAGAAGCTTTAACAATTATACTACTTCCGTATGTACTTTTTAGTTTATCTATAGTCTTATCAAGCTCACTATTATTTTTTACATCATCTACATTTTCAAATAAAGACATTTGATGACTTAAATTACTAGAAAACTTACTTATAGCAATACCAACTAATCTAATCTTTTCCTCATCCCATAATTCTTTAACTAATTCTTTAGCAACTTTATATATTTCATCAGTATTATTAGTTCCATTTTTTAATCTTCTTTGATGAGAATATACTTTAAAGTTCTTATCTTTTAAGATTACACCTACCTGATTAGCATATTTATCTAATTTTCTAAGTTGTCTACATACATTTTCAGTTAAAGGAAGTAACACTTTATATATTTGTTCTATATTAGTAAGATTATAAGAAAGTGTTGTTGAATTACTTATAGATTCTTCTGCTTTCCTTTTAGTTTGTATAACACTATTATCTATACCTTTAGCACTGTCAATAAGTCTTCTTGTTTGATTCTTAAAATACTTGTGTAAGAAATCATAATCAGCGTTAGCTAAATCTCCAATTGTATTTATACCAAGACTTCTTAATTTAGAACTACTACTTTTACCACATCCATATAAATCTTCTATAGGTAGTGGATACATCTTTTCAACAATTTCATTATCATATAAAGTATGTACTCTATCAGGCTTTAAAAAATCACTCGCCATTTTAGCGCATAACTTGTTATTTGCAACCCCTACATTAACGGTAAATCCTAAAGTACTTTTTATTTCATCTTTAAGTTTATGTGCAAATTTAATTGGATCACCATATAAATTTCTAACTTTTGTATAATCTATAAAACATTCATCTATACTAAGTGGTTCTACATCTGGAGTATATTTATATATGAGTTTAAAAAACGATCTACTCATTTTAACATATAAGTTATAATCTGGAGGATATACTTTTAAATCTTTACACTTTCTTTTGGCATCTCTTAATGTTTCTGCGCTTTTAACACCACGAGTTTTTGCAACCATACTTTTAGCAAGCACTATACCATGTCTTTTAGTCTCATCTCCACCTATTACAGCTTCAATTGTTCTAATATCAGTTTTATATCCATGTTTTAACATATCAACTGCAGTCCAAGATAAAAATGCATTATTTACATCTATGTGCATAAAGATATTCATATATACCACCAATTAAATTATATAAAAAACAAATGTCTTAGTCAAGAACATTTGTTTGATATTTTGTTAAAAAAATAATTATCTTTCGATAATTATTATTTGTCCCATCCAGAATTACTATATTTATTTTTTTCTTCTTCATCACGAGCCATTATATCGTCGCGCCACTCTGCTTTTTCTTGTCTTCTTCTAGCTTCTGCTTCTCTTTCACCAAATAGCATTTGATGCACTAAATCTAATTTAGGTGCCCTTTTATTTGTAGCTAATATTACATCTAATAATGGCTGTATTTCTCTTGCTTTTTTTAAGTCATCAATATTTACCAAATTAAGTGAAGAAAAATAATTTAACATAATTCTATATTTTTGATTTAAAGCCTCTAAATCATCTTTATTTTCATTAATAAGTTTCTTAATAACTGCTTCTACTTCATTACTACTAAGCATTAAACCACCCTCTTGAGTTATTAGTATAACATACCTGCAATATAGTTTCAATAGACTACACAAAAAAAGTAGTGAAAACTACTGTATATCAACTCATCAAATAAAACTCTCTAGATATTATTCTAGGATCACTACTATATTCCATAACAAACTTATTATCTCTCTTACAAATTACTATTCCAATTGTTTTATCTTGATTATATTTTTTTAAGTTTTTATCTATGTAATTCATATATATTTGTATTTGGCCTATGTGTTCTTTTTTTAGTTCTGTTATTTTTAGTTCTACTACTACATAGCAATTGAAATCTATATTAAATAAAAGTAAATCTATATAGTTATAATTACTTCCTATCTTTATTTTGTATTCGTTTTTAATGAATGTAAAGCCATGGCCTAATTGTTCTAAAAAATGTGGTATGTCTTCAAGTATCAATTTTTGTAATACTTTCTCAGATATTATTTCATATTTATTATTCTTAATAATTATTGGATTTTTTACTAAGTCACCTATCTTTGGCTCTTTATTGTTTATTAATTTCTCTTTTGTATTGATTGGTAATCTTTCATATTCGTTTGATTTAATTCTATCTCGTAGCTGTCTTATTGATAAGTTATAAGTTTCTATCATTTCAATATAATAACTAATTTTATTCAAATCATCATAAGGCAATAATTCTACATAATGACTATATGATAATTTTGGTGACACTGTCGCCATTTTTTCTGTCAAAGCATAAAATTTTCTCATTTTATTGAGTGATGATACATCATATTTCTTTTTCAAGTCCAAAGTTAGCTTTCTAGAATATTCTTTTATTATTCCTTCACCATAATGCTTCCCTGCTTCACTTAGCATTTTACCTACATAGTAATATGTATCTAAATCATTTTTATTTATTGAATAGTTTTTTACTTTTCTATTAATTTCATTATTTATTAGTTTACCTTTTATTTCACTGTAATAGTTCATTTAATCACCTCTTTAGCACTATACCCTTTTACTAAAATTAAATCAAATGATTGTTTTTAAATTATTACAATAAAAAAGATACAGAAATTACTCTCTATATCTATTTTTATATAATTATTGTAAGTATAAATTTACAATTTATTAATTTTGTTATTTTTATAAATTACTATAATATTCAAATTTTTCCATAGCATTTTTCTTATTCTCTTCAAGAAGTTTTTCTGCTTCAGTAGGATTAACATTCTTAAGCATAGAATATCTCGTTTGAAGTCCTAAGAATTCATCATACTTAGTAAAATCTACATTCTTACTATCTAGTGTAAATCCTGTATTAGGATTACGTCTAAATGTTAAGAAGTATCCACAATCTACTGCAAGTTTACCTATATTTAAAGAATTGTTCATACCACCTTTTATACCGTGTGATATACATGGTGAATAAGCTATTACTATAGATGGTCCAGGATAATCATTTGCTTCTTTTAATGTTTTAATTACTTGCATCATATTACTTCCAAGAGATATTTGAGCAACATAAACATTTTTATAAGACATTGCGATACGCGCTAAATCTTTTTTATTTGTTTTCTTTCCAGAAGATGCGAATGAAGCAATTGAACCAATATTACTTGATTTACTAGATTGACCACCAGTATTAGAATATACTTCTGTATCAAGTACTAGTATATTGATATTTTCTCCACTAGCAAGTACATGATCAATACCACTAAATCCTATATCGTATGCCCATCCATCTCCACCTATACACCAATAATTTCTAGATGGTATATAGTCTTTTAATTCTTTTAATTCATTTGGTATATCACTAGTTAATTTATCACTAACTTCTTTAGTAATAGTATAATCATTACTATTTTCTAACCATTTAGTAAATAATTCTTTATTAGGATTATCCATATTATTTTCCATAATACTTCTAATTCTGTTTCTAATTACATTATTACTTATTAACATACCATATCCATATTCAGCATTATCTTCAAATAGACTTGATGCCCAAGGAATATTGTAAGGTGTTGATGGCATAGACCCACCATATATAGATGAACATCCTGTAGCATTAGCAACTACAAGGTTATCACCAAAAAGTTGTGTAAGTATTTTTATGTATGCAGCTTCACCACATCCAGCACATGCTCCACAATATTCAAATTTTGGTTTTACAAATCCTAATCCTTTAATAGTATTTGTATTTACAATATCTTTCTTTGTAATATTTTTATCTAAATAATCAAAAGATTCTTGAATATTTTCTTTAACACTATCACTATATTTATTAGGTGTTAAAGCTTTAACTCCCTTTAAGCCTGGACATGTATTAATACAAAGCCCACATCCTGTACAGTTTTTAATTGATATACCTATTGTAAAGTAGTAATTGTCAAGTCCAATTGCTGGTTTACAATTCTTTTTAACATATTCAGGAGCATTCTCATACTCTTCACTACTTAATAAGTAACTTCTAATTACTGAATGAGGACACGCTAAAGTACATTGATTACAATTAATACAGTTATCCTTAATATAGCTTGGTACAAGTTCTGAAGTAGCACCATTACATAATTTACTTGTAGATGGATCTACAGTACCATTTGCGATACTTAAGAAACTTGATGTAGGAAGTTTATTTCCTTCTCTTTTAAATATTACTTCATAAATATTATTATATTTGATTGGTTGTTCATCTTTTTTAGTTGTAAGCACTATTTCTTCTATACTATCTTTAACTGAATCTATTGCATTTATATTTGCATTTACAACAGTGTCTCCTTTTTTACCAAATTTATTTTTAATATATTCTACTAATTTAGTATGGAATAAATCATAATCCATTAATTTAGTAACATACATAATAGCATCTTCAAATATCATACTTATTTTATCGCCTAAGTTATATTTGTTTGCGATATCATAAGCATTTATCTTAAATATTTTAGTATTATTATCTATAAGTAAATTAGTTAGTTTTGGTGAGAAACTATTAATAAGTTCTTCACTAGTTTTACTTGTATTAACTATTAATACTGAATTCTTACTTATTTTATCTATTAATTCAAATTCATTAAAATAGCTATCTTTAGATACTACTAAGTAATCTGGTTTTTCTACATAGTATGTAGAACGTATAGGTTTATCATTAAAACGTAAATGAGAAAGTGTTACTCCTCCACTCTTTTTAGAATCATATTGAAAATATCCTTGTACATAGTTATCTGTATTGTCACCAAGTATCTTAATAATTGATTTAGAAGCAGATACCATTCCATCTGATCCATATCCATATATAAGCATTTCTTTACTGTTTTTAATGTTATAATCACTAGTACTTAAACTTAAATTAGTAACATCATCTACTATACCTATAGTAAAGTTATCTTTTGGATTATCTAACATATCAAATACAGCTTTAATATCTTTAGGTTGAGTATCTTTACTAGATAAACCATATCTACCACCTACAACTTTGATATTTTTATCTTTTAAACTAGATACTATATCAAGATATAATGGTTCTCCAGTACTACCAAATTCTTTTGTTCTATCAAGTACTGCAATAGTTTTATCTGACTCTGGTAACACATTAAGCAAATATTTTGTACTAAAAGGTCTATATAGATGTACTTCTATTAA
>JAEEGL013562468.1_pt1 | contig 24674 bp, 39 predicted proteins | sample 9134231 | NCBI WGS metagenome assembly JAEEGL01 (sample SAMN16246548, study PRJNA631951) | gut metagenome | biome: gut microbiome; feature: rumen; material: fiber-attached | host: Bos | place: Iran: Karaj | collected 2018-10
ATGGTAAGGTATATGATTGGGCAGAACCGCATATAGCTACCATTATTGATGAAAATGGCGAAACCATTGAGCGCACAGAACATTTATATGCGAAGTATTTATCAGTGGCTCGCTTTGATGATATAAATAACTATATTTTAGTTGATGATCCAAGGAGTGGAAACTAATGATTGAATTAGTGAAACAAAAGTTTGCTGAATATTTGCGCGACCTTGGATATAGTGTTGGTGACAACTGGGTGATGCGGGATACATTCCCGCATCTCAACCTACGTGTAAATGGTAGTTTCCATGCGCCTACGAGAGTAGCTAGCATGGGAGGCTGTACACTTACTGTTGATATTTTTAGCACCTACCATGGTGAGAAGGAAATCTTAGAGATTGTAGAAAATATCAACGATGGTTTGATTGGTTTTATTGATGCGAACCCTGAGGTCACATACGCGCAATTATCTTCTTTACATATTTTAGACGATAATGAAACTGGGCCTGTCCGCAAACATGGCGTAGTGTCTTATAGTTTTACATTAGCAAAAGGAGATGAGATTATTGGCTGATATTCAGAAAGGTATTGATGTTATTCTCAAGTTGAATAACCAGATTTTAGGCGGGCAGTTGAATGCATCCTTGTATCAAACTGCTAAGTCTATTGATATAACAAATAAGATTGATGATGAGTGGAGCCGTAATTTGACTTCTATCAAATCTTGGCGTGTCGAGTGCGGCGGCATGTATGTCAAGAGTGACTTGGCATTACAAGCGTTGCGCGATTCATTTATGAACAATTTCCCTATTGCCGTGGAAATAAAGCTAGATGGCGCTCGTTATCACGGCAATGCGCTTATTACTGATTTCCCGCTTCATGCAGTTTATAATAATGCATACAAATATACTGTTCGCCTTTTGGGTGATGGTGAGTTGGTAATGGATGACGAGACAACCGCTGGAGATTGATGGGATTACCTATTGGCTCAAAATTGGGCTAAAAGGGATAATATACTTACAGTCCCTCCCAGAATATAAAGAAGAGGATATATTTGTTGCCAGTATAATTACTCTTCAAGAACTTTCGATATCAGAAGCTAAATCACTGTTTCGTAGGCATGGCAGTGATATACTTTTTGATATGCAGACATTCTTTACATCTCCTTTCTTATCAATTGATGTGCGGGACTTATATTCAAAAGCTGTAGGCGAAATGGGTATTAGTCCCGCCATCTTTTTTTAGATGGCGCCTGATGAAATTGAGTTAGCATATGATGGGTATTTGCGGCGTTAGGAGTTGAGCGCCAACTTATCTAAATTGGCTTTCTTATAGGCGTTGAATGGAGATAAAACAACCATCAAACTGTTAGATGATCCCGAATATAAACAAGGCAACATACATGAGCGAGAAACGACATTCATAGAATTGGGGATAAGCAATGGCGAGATATGATAACATTATACAAAACATTGCGTCTTCAATGAGTTCTATATCTGTGCCGCACATTAGGATTGAAAGACCTGAGACTGTTGTAGCGTCAGACAGGGCGGCGCAAGAGAAGACTTATGAAGACGATAATAAACAACTAAACCAGATTGGTTTAGCAATCAATCGTGAAGGAGGTATGAGTATCTAATGCTAATTAGTGGAGTAGATATTTCATCATTGGGTGTAAGACTCTATGATAGAGTGATTAGTTCGAACCAAGTAGATACTACACAAGAGTGGCTCGATGGAGATATTCAACCAACTTTTGTGCGCCAGCAAGATCGTTTCAAAAATATCAAATTGTCATTTTTAGTTCTTGGCGCAGATGAAGATGACGCTTTTCTCAAAATAAGCAAACTTACACAGTTACTCAAAAAAGCTACTTTGATATTCGATGATATTAGCTATAGTTTTGATGTCACTTTGCGCGGACAGGCAAAAACCGATCGCTTGAAGAATGGCAACTTCATTGCTCACTATACTCTTGATAGTGATTATGCAAAAGGCGAGCGCGAAATTTATACTACAGATGCTACTGCGACAAGCTTATTCAAATTGAATGTGCTTTATTATCAAAATCAGACTACGTTGCTTGGCGCCGATGTTATTAGTATTCGCGCAGGTGCGTTCAATGGCGAAACTGATACTTTGGCATCTATTGGTATTGATGTAGATAAATATAAGCCAGATTATTACTTGGCTGGTACCCCAACCAACCTCGGCCGCATGAGTTTGACTTATGAGAATTTACAAAGCCTAAATACATTGATTATCAATTATGCTCCATATAAGTATAATCTTACCGTTTCCTATTGGTTAGATAATGGAACTGGTTATACTCCTACAATGGAGAAACAAATTACATTTACTTATCCGCAGTTACAATCAGTCAATAGTATTGGTCAAATCATTGACGCTGCATCTTATAAACCAGATGGTTATCGTGCTTCTATTGATTACAGTGGAGATTTGACTGTTGAGGATATACTCGCGGCGAGCCCAATTCAAGTGCGTTATGATCGCGTTGAAAACGAGCAAAGTAAAAATGTTACTGTCATTTATAGAAATGAAAATGACGAAGGCACTTATGATATTATCAACACTCGAATTGTAAATATCCAGGAAACAAACATTATTCCAGGTATGACACTTGAAGATGTTATAAGACCTAATATCTATAATCCGAATGATTTGTATTATCAAGATGGCGCTATTCAAGACCATCGTTTAGATGAGTTGGTTACTTATAGTACTATTGAAACTTCTTATTCGGTCAATTATCGCCGCAAAGACAATGTTATTTATGTTGAGTATTATGCAGGAACTTATCCAGATTGGTATAGATTATCAACAATTCCTGTGCATCTCAAATACATGGATAGCTATGAAACCGACTTTGATTTAGAAGATCTTGATATTGATCTCAATCGTTATCACACTTCTGAATATAATGATGGTGCGCTTTATAATAGTGAATTACTTACTGATTATGATAGTATAATCAATACAGGCGTTTTGCGTGTATATTATACACCAATTGATTTTCCTCTCTTGGTAAGATATTATACAGATGAAACGACTTATGTAGAAGAAACTTATTCTATCAATGCATTACAATTCCTCAATGATCCAGTATTAGGAGACATTGTAAATATTCGTCAGCACTGTCCAGAGGGTTATCAGTTTGATCCAATCAATAGCTATGCTGGTGAAGTTACTCTAAATGCTCTTACATTGGCTTCACCTTTGATGATTTCTTATGAAGAGATTAGAACAACCCGTATCAAAAATGTTATTGTAAAATATCGTGTGCAGTTGGCAAGTGGCTATTCCACTTTGAACACATCAATTTTATCTATCAATGAAGCAGATACAATTGGTGGCGTAAGATTGCGCGATATTATCAATATCAATAGATATAAGCCAGACTATTATGATAATGGTAACATCAATGGCGTAAGTGCTAATACACTATTAGAGTTTGACGAAATTGCTTCTAACTATGAAGTTATTTATAATGCGTCCTCATATACTACACCAGTATATTATTACACTGATGAAATCGATGAATTGAATTGGGTCGGCAGTTCTGTTATTACTTATACAGTAAATGACTTTACTGCAGAAACCACTCTTTATGATTTAGGTCTTGACCTCAATCTTTATAAATCAGTTTATACTGGTAATGGTGAAATCCAATACACTGGTCCGATCAATTTCTCTGCCTTGCGCGCATTACAAAGTGTAGATATTCTCTACATGACGCAAGTCGAGCCAGATGATCCAACAGGTATTGATTATCCACATCGTGTGTTGTTCTTACAACATAATGACTTGGGTGCCTATGAAAACTTACATCCAGAATGGACCATGAACCATGCTTACATCAATACTGGTGTATCCGCTATGGATATGTCCCAGCTTACAGTTATTATGGAATGCCGCAGAGTTGATGAGTTAGTGCCTCTTTACACAGTAAATGATGGTTATGCTTACTTGTTTGGTAGTTCCTCTCCTCTTGGACAGTTCTATATGCGGTATAATAATCAAACGATGTATAGCAATGGTAATACTGGTGTAAATTTATATGAGGCAAAAGTAGGAAATACTTCAAACCCATTGATCTTGACAGAAGAGAATGCAATTGGTTGGAGTGAAAATTCTGGTATTTATGCTGCGCCGCAATTAGAAGGTTATTCTAATGCGACATTTACATATACTTCTCGTGTTCCTGCTGAACATGCGCAAATGCCAAATCCGCTTTATTTGTTCGCGAATAATAATAATGGACAGTATGCTGATGGCTTGGCTGGAATTGGTATTACAAGTTGTAAAATTTACATTGGCAATCAATTGGTACGCGATTTTATTCCAGTACAATTTTATGATAAGATTGGCTCTCAAATTGCGCCAAGCAATTGTTTGTATGATAAAGTAACTCAGACATTCTTTGAAGATGCAACTGGCCTCAATAGCTTCAATATCATTGATGATGATAGATATGAGGATTTGAACCCAGCACATCAAATTGGATCTTGTTACATCAACTATTGCAAAAACGGTGTTGTTTTTGATACTTATCAAAGATTTTTCCGTGGAGATGATTTCGATGAAGAAATTGATCTTTACGAGTTCTTGATGGTTGATGAAAGACAACCTGCGTATTATCGTTCTGGCACTATTACTAATTTGAACCAGATCGCCGCAGTCAATTTTGATAACCTTGATAATTTTGTTTTCATAGTCAATTATGAAGCTATGGAAAACTTATTCCAGGTTTATTATTATCGTGACAGTGTTGATCCTTCAAACTTGATCCAGTCCGAGACAATTGCGATAGAGGAAAGTGATTTTTATCAAGTTCCTACTTTTGGTGATATAGTTCGTATCAATAAGTATCGTCCAGAGGGTTACAAAACAGATTTCGTTTATCCAGGCACAAAAGTTTCATTACAACGTGTAATGGATAATGCGCCTTATAACATTGTTTATACACCGATCACTGAAACCGAAGAAACTTACACAACTACTATTCGTTATATCAAGAAAGTGTTTGGTATTCGCACTTATGAAACATTAGGAACAGTATCTCTCACATTGACTGAAAGCCAGTTCCGCGATGGTGAATATATTGAATACTTTATTGATTATGATTTGATGAAACCAGTTGATTATTATGCTAGTGGCGCTCCATATGAATGGTATGAGCATGATTATCGTTTAGATACTCCTGATAATTTGCGTAATGAATATATTATTTGTTATATGCCAACTCCTGCGAATGTAGAAGTTCGATACTATACAGATGATATTGATGAAGCAAATATGATTGCATCTACAAACTGGGAAATCACAGTTGATGAGTTTGATGGTGAGTTCTATTTGGTTGATCAATTACCAAATACATTTATCAATAAGTTCAAACCTGTAACTTGTGATGGTGGTATTTTACAGAATACTGATGTTCTTTATACTTTTGATAGTTTGATGGCATTAGGTCATATTGATATTTTATATATGTCAATTGCAGAACCAGATGATCCAACAAATGATGCGCGTATTGGTAAGATGTTGTATTGGACGGGGCAAGAGTGTCCTTCAGCATTACTTCATCATATCAGTAATAATAAAGGTGCTGGATATTATTTGATCAATGGTGGTTGTATTCCTTACATTGATTTAGGTTACACACCAAAGGAAATTGGCAGATTGAAAGTTGAACTCAAAGGCTATTTCCAAGCGAATGGTTTCCAGGCTAATACCACACCATATGGTTTCCAGAATTTAGACTATACTTATCAATTTGGTTATTATGGCGCGCTTGGCGCTCCTAAATTGAACCATCACGATGCCGCAAATGAAACCTTGAAGCTCAATAGTGATATGCGTTATACAACATACACTCCTAAAAATAGTTTAGCATCACGTGGCACATTTGCAATTCGTGGCCATATTCCAACCGCTACTTTTGGAACATATACTGATATGGGTCCAACAGGTATCGATGGAGAACGTTGGTACCGCACCAATACAGCTAATGGCACTGTGACCGATCTTTATGATGGCCAGCCAAAGACTGCTTCTATGACTGGTTTGTACCGCAAAGGTCATTATGAAGGCGAAGATGATAATTATAATAACTATATTGCTTATCATGATTATGCTTATAGTCGTGGTGTTGCATATAGCACTTATGTTGATCGTTATGCTGAAACCAATGACACAAGTGAAAATGAAGCACTCGGTAATAAGTGGTTAGCTGACCCAATTACTTATACATTAGATGCTTACCATTCTTATGCGTCAGCATATGACTGGGGCAATAGTAATACTTTGACTTACGTCAATTTCGATGAGAGCAATGATACAGATACTTTCGAAGGTAGATGTAAGCCAGTTGGTTCTTTGACCTTGTTCCGCACTCGTAACCCTGACACTGGCCGCATGAATATCATGCCATTCTGTCCGAAGACTTATCCAAATGTTAGTGGCGGCATTGGTATTGTTGGATTTAGTCAAAAAGATATTGAACAAATGATGAACCCATTCAGCGGTGAATGGCAAGGACAGGTTGTTACAACAGTGAATGTAATTGGCCAAGATGACTTTGGTAATCCTATTACTTCTACTTCAACAACCACAAGAAATGTTGCTTATAGTGACTTCCCTTGCCCAGTATATCCACAACAGTATATGGGTGCTATCTGGGGAATCAAGATTTGGGACCAGGATAGACTGGTTCGTGATATGATCCCTGTAAAAGAGGGCGAGCGCATTTATGATTATACAATGCCTGCGGATGGTTTATTTGACCTTGTAACCGAAGTATTCTTTGGTAACAGCAACCAGGGCGGCACTTATACTGAAAGATATTATCTTTCCAATGCTGCTGGCACTGGCAGTATGGTTGATGAAACAATTACCATTAGACCAGATCAGGTTATTCCGCTTCATACTGTTGAAGATCCTTGCTATTGGGGCAACATCACTGAAAACTATTATGATGAAAACAATCATTTTATTGCTAACCAGTATGTAAGTGTTCCGACTTGGTATTATCCAAGCAACTCAACTCTTGCTGATGAATTACAGTATAATGATTATAAACCAGATAGTTATCATTTAGATGGTATGCTTGATACAGATGATCCAGATGACGGACATAATAATTGGACATTACATGACATTTATAATCAGGGCGCAATAAATATTTATTATAAGTTGCGCACATACGCAAAATCTGTTGTATATTACAAAGACAATTATCGTATAGGCACACAAGATTTATATTTCTCATTGGCAGATATTGAAAATGCTAACAGTTTAGCACAATTGAATATTTCACCAAACCTCTTCTCTGATCCACAATTCAAGCCTGGCCGTTTGGTATTTGATGAGAGTATTTTACAAAATAACGATGTTGCTGGATTTATTGATGCGCCGAGCCCTGTTGTTGTATATGATAAATATACAGAAGTAGAGCGGCCTGATTTGCTTTATTTAGAGTATTATCGTGGTGGTGCTTACGATGATCCACTCGCGCCTATTGAATTAGATGAAAATAATAACAATTATTTGATTTGTAATTTGACAGCTAAAGTACTCAATCCGAATGGTACAATCAAATATCGCGAACATTATCATAGCGCGATGTATGAAAACGAAGAGTTTGATTACTTCATTCCTTATCAAGTGCGCGTAATCAATCCATATACTGGTATTCATTATGGGCCTGCGCGCAAGTATAAGACACTCGCTTCTATTGCGACAAGTGATATCTATACTATTGATGAGGTGCGTAATGGTTGGGGCCGCTTACATGAGTATTATCATGGATGGATCGATTTGAGTGGTACTGAACCTGTTGCCGGTCCAGGCCAAAATCCTGACTACGATCAGCCTGGTGACGAAACTGCTACAATTCCATTTGGTGAAGAAATCTTGATTACAAAACTTACCGTTGATAGACTTTGGGCTTGGGTTCCGGCTGAAGAAAGCTGGGTCAAGGCTGAAGAAATCAGTTATAACCAAGCTGGCAAACTTTATAATGCTTTAGATATTGCTGTTGTTGATCTTGAAAACGATGTTGATTGGGATAATGCTTCTTCTCTTGCAGATGTAAATATTTATCCAAACAATAGAAGATTACAATATCATGGATTATGCAATTATTCTTATGATGGTGCATATACAAAAGAGGCATTTAGTGATATTCATGAATTAGACTTTGTATATCCAGAAACAGTTTATAATTATATTTGTATTTATTATAAAAACCATCGAACTAATGAGAATGAGTTGGGTCGTTCCGCATTTAGCTGCACGATTAGTGACTGGAACCCAGACTGGGATCATTTCATTGAAACCTCTTGGCGCTATGATGAAAATGATAACCTTATCTTACCAGAGCTTTATCGTAAAGCACCAATCTCTTTGACCTGGGATTATTTTGGATTTGATAGAAATCTTTACAAGCCTACAGGGTTTGGAAATGGTATTTATTTATGGAACCCACATCCTTGGGATGAAGAGCATTTGTTCTTCTCGTTTGAAGAGTTGGTACGTGTTGGCGCTCAATATGTTGTATATCCATTCATGGACCCACATACTTTCAAATATTGGGCCGGCGGCACTACTTATACTGAATATTATGAAAATTATGCATACCCAGAGGATACAACAAGATATATGGATTATGTTGTTGAAACTGAAGATCCAATGCTAAATACTACTAATAGATTATATAAAAACTATACCGAGTTGATATGTCGTATGCCTGGTGGCAGTGATTGGTCACAAGTCTCTTTCAATAACCAAGATAATTATAATCTAGCTCCGTCTGGGTAGCTCAATCCACTCAATAGAGATATATATTATGGTTTCTATATTGGTATGAATAATGGTTTCTGGGAAGATTTGATTGAAGATTATTACAATAATCATCCTTCACTTGAAGGAAACTATACATGGGAGACACAAATTTTACCAGCCATAAATAGAGTTTATAATGCTAATTTACATGGTCTATTCAATTATGAGCAAAATGCATTCCACAGATTTTATATTAGTAATACACTGCCTTATTCAAGTCACTTTGTTGCTACCATACCTTACCACAATAACATGGAGCCAATGTACGCATTACATAAATAGCTACCAGATAATCCTACATAGGCTGAAAGAGATGCGCAAGCAGAATTGCCAAATGGTTGGGTAAGGATTTATCCAAATCATAGTTCATTCTATAATATAAATACCAATCGCCAGAATATAGCTTTAGGTATTGTCCCAAATGTTGGTTCTGGTTTATACCATGGCATTAGAACATATACAAATTTTGTATTACAAAATTACTATATCCCAGTTCCAAAAGGAATGTGGTATGAATGGGATGGCGAAGAAAAGCAGATACCAAAGAATGGATTGTTTGATTTATTGACTGGTGATATGATATCAAAGTCACAATGGAGTGAAATTTTTGAGTATGATTATCGCACTCGTCCAGGTGATATTCCAAGTGAAAATGTATATAGCGCATTTACCGGTTGGAATTTTTAGATTACCAATCTTGCTCGTGCTTGGATTGGTGTGGCGCAAAAACAATTGACAAGCTATTAGGCACCGGATGTGCTATCTATTGCTAAACACACAATACGTAATGGCCTTTATATACCAACTTTACGCCGCACTCAAGATACAAATAATAGAGTAGATGGAACATGGTATGATACTGGCGATGGCTGGGTGAAAACATCTTTAGACGAAAATGAAACAGGTAGTCGCATTAGCTGGTCGAATAGTTTGATACCAGTACAACATAAGCAGTATTTTACCATTATGAGAGATTATACTCTTGAAGGCTACGGACAAACACATAAATATCTTGCACCACCAACTGCCGCAGTATCGAATACACAATTTACAAATGGGACAGATATTATTACAACTTATTGGGATCTAACAATAGATGGAACAACTTACTTGTTTGATGGCGAATATTGGTATAATGAAGAAGAGACTTCGTTGAATATCAGCTCTGATTTTGATATCTTGGCTCTTGCCGCAGACACATTAGATTATTATGAATATCCAATCGCAGATGAACAATATAGATTAGGACAATATCTTGCTGGTGATCGTATCTTCGTCAATGGCTACAGCGCACGTGACCCCAACTGGGCGATCAGTGATGAAGGCTGGTTCCGCATTGATGATAACTTTACTGCTACAGAGCAAGAATAAGGAGGTATGAAAGTTGGCAGATAATTATTATCCTATTACTTTTGATTTAGAGGGTACCGGTTTCAGTGTGACAAACACTGGAACCGCGCCTTCTCCTTGTGTAATTACAATAGTGCCAAGAGTAAGTTTGTTGAATGTAAGCATCGAAGGCTTGAGCAAAGATCCAATAGTAATAAGCAATATTGCGGCGAATGATATTGTTGTTATTGATGGTGAAAACCGCACATTTACAATAAATGATCAAGAAGCATGGAATAAATATCATGGATGGCAATTCCCGCATGTTGAACCAGGAGTGAATGAAGTAACTATTTCGAATGGTACTCAACTTGAAGTAGAAATTGCTTATAACGCGAGGTATATATGATGAAGATTTATGATAGTGATCATGCATTTCTTACTCTATTGAGCGATGGGTGCCGCAATGTATATACCACCGAAGTATTGGAAACAGGGACCAAAAGTCTCTGTTTCCAAATTCCATGCGAAGAACAATATCTCCAATATATTGCTGAAGAGAATTATATCGAAACGGCAGATTATGAATATATTATAAAAGAACTCGTGCTTGATGAGAATGATTTCTTTACTGTATATTGTACCGCGAATATAGAAGATATAAATGGTTTTGTGTTCTCTGCTTTTGACGCTTTTGAAATGAATCCAGAACAAGCATATAATTATTGCTTGTCTGGTATTACAAGCTGGGTTGTTGAATATCATAGCGATGATAGAAGCGCACTTACGATACAATTACCCAATGTTTCCGCTCTTGAAATGATACGCTTGATCCAAGAGCAGACCAATTAGGAAGTATGGTTTGACACCAAGAATAAAGTACTTCATGTTTATGAAAAACTTGGATCTGATGTTAGCACTTCCTATTATTCTAATGATGTAAGTTTGCGGCGTTTGTCAAAGCAATCTTCAACTTATGATTATGCAACTGTGCTTTATCCTTATGGTAAAGACGGTCTAACAATCAGTCTGATCAATAATAATAGACCATACTTGGAAAATTATTCTTATACAAACAAGCGTATTGTAAAAGTGTGGGTCAATGAAGATATTGATCGTGCTGAACGGTTGAAGGGTGCTGCGCAAGATTATTTAGATAGTATTGCGCAGCCTGCCGCAAGTTATAAAGTATAGCTGAGCAAATTGAGTGATAAAACAAAACTTGGTGATACTGTCACTATTGTTGATGCTATAAAGAAGATCAAACAATAGTTGAGAGTAGTAAAAATCACTAGGTATCCCAATATGCCCGAAAAAGACAATGTTGAGTTAGCTAGTCGCCAAACTGATTTTGCACGTACTTTTGTAAAACAAAAAAAGGTGACTGATAAAGAATTGAAATATATTCGAGAAACACTCAAAGAATTATCTGCGCGAGTTGATGCTTTATCCTAAATTTTTAGGACAAAATTGTTCTATGCGCCTTATCTGAGTTTCATATACTATTGAAAGGATGAATACAATGAGAGAAGTTATTCAGTCCCTAAATAAAGCAAAGCTTGCGCTGGCGACTGGTGTATCTTACAGCAGACTTCGTAAATATGCTTCTGGCATTATAAATGTGTTGACTGTTGAAGAACGCAGAAAGATTAGGGAATATTTGATTTCGTTGGCGCATAAATTTGAATAATAGATGAGGAGATTTATAAATGGAAGAGCAATGGAAACTAATAACATGTTTGAATCATAGCGATCAAATGACCGCGGAATATGAGGCATCTAATTTGGGTCGAATTCGAAACAAGCGAACTCAAAAAATAATACAGCCGCATAAACACAACTCCGGTTATTAGACATTTCAATATAGATATAAAGACGAAAATGATAATAATAGGTTTTCTGTTATGTTGTGGCACCGTATTATTGCAATGACCTGGATTGATAATCCAGATAATTTGCCTTAGGTTGATCATATTGATCGAGATATGCACAATAACGCTGTTGCTAATTTGCGCTGGGTATCAGCAAAAGAGAATAGTAATAATACTGGACCACGAAGCAAAATACGTTATTCGCGTTATAATCAAACATATATATTAGATAGAGAAGGTAATATAATTGATGTATATCCAACACTAGTGGATGCGTGTAAAGCTTATGGTGTGCGGATTGAGCATGCATTAGAAATGATGCATGGCCGCAGACTAAGTAAGAGTTGGGGCACGTTCTATCAAGAGGTTGAGTAGACATAATTTTGACAAAACTAAAAAATTTTTATATTATATATATGACGATATGAGAAAGCCAGACTTATACGTCATCCTTCCTTCTTATAAATCTTTCATAATAATAATGGCCTTGACGACGGGCCATTATTATTTTTGAAAGAAAAATAGTCAGTATAGGAGTAATTCAAATGAAATACAAAAAGGTGTTTATGTTACCTCTTGCTATCGAGTTGCGCAAACTTGGATATAGAATCGTAAAGATTGAACCTAATTATCATAGTCCTGATTTGGATGTATATACTTTTGAAGTGCGCGACAACTTCATGGAAGATTTCAGTAGATTGAGTAACGAGAAGCCCTGGAAGAAATAAGTCAGATGGGAGATAAGTCATATGCCGAAGGGAGAAATGCCGCGTATTCGACATTTAGGCGAAAAGATACCCGAGGGCAAAATGTTCTGGGCTGCGCCTAAAGATATATTAGAATATGCATTCAATAATTTGACATACGCTGAAACAAAAGTGTTGTTATATTTGATTGGTAATAAACCAATAGATGATGATTATGACGGTTGGCAAACAAGTGATATAGCAACAGTGGTTGGCGTGAATGAAAGCACAGTGCGTGCTGCCAAGCGAGTTCTCGCAGATATTGGCTTTATAATTATAGATGAAAAGAACAACATAATTGTTGTAGATTTTGACTGGATACGTACTGTTATAAATCATAACTGGAACAAAAGTCAAGCAATGATGAACCACTGACCTGCGGCCAGTGGTTTTACTTTTGCTCTTAGTTTTGCTAGCAAATTGCGGTGCTGTAGCACCGGGATTTGTTAGCTACAGACGGTGCTGTACCACCGCGATTTGCTAGCAAATTGCGGTGCTGCACACCCGCATAATATATATAGTATTTTATAAATAATATTGGAATAAATAATAGACGGGTATATACGTCCTCGCTCGTGCTTCGCACTCGCTGCTGGACGTATATACCCTATGCGAAGTGAGGTGATTACATTGGCAAGGCATCCTGGTATAACAGAAAAGAACAGACTTATGATTGATGAGTACATTGCTAATGGATATAATTTGGTACAAGCATATTTCAAAATTTATGGTGAAAAACCAGAAAATATGAAAGTGTCATATCCTTATCGTGTATTCAAAAAACCAGAAGTACAAGAATACCTACAAGAGCGCAGAAAAGAAATCTATGAGGCGCAACAAATTGATGCTGAAAGAGTAACCAGTGAATTAGCATCTATCGCATTCGCGCCTAAAGGTGATAAGGACTATACTGCAAACAATAAAGTTCAAGCTCTCAATGTATTATCAAGAGTGTTGGGCATGCAGGTAGCAAAGACAGAAAATAAAGACGTCATTGAAGTGAGTATTGAAGATGAAAATCAAAATACATAAAAACATTTTCAATGAAATATACTATCCTCACCTATTGGACTATAGTAAGAGATATGAAGTGTATTATGGCGGTGCTGGTAGCGGCAAGAGTGTATTTGTCGCGCAAAAGCTAGTCATAAAGGCCCTTAGGGATTCGCGCAAGATCTTAGTGTTACGTAAGGTCAACCGCACGACTAAAGCTTCTACATTTCAACTACTCTTGGATACATTATCATAGTTTGGTATTCTTGATGCATGTAGCGTGAATAAAACTGATTTCACTATTGGCTTACCGAATGGTAGTTAGTTTTTATGTTCCGGTCTTGACGATACCGAGAAGATAAAGTCAATAGTAGGTCTGACTGATGCTTGGTTAGAAGAAGCGACTGAATTTAGCGCAGATGATTTTAGCCAGGTTGATTTGCGTATTAGAGATCCAAAGGCGCAAGGACAGTAGCTTATTCTTTCATTCAACCCAGTATCAAAAGCAAACTGGGCGTATCTTTGGTTTTTCGCGCCAAATGATGATTTTGAAGCACTTCGCGCGGATACTGAAATAATCAAGAGCAATTACATGGATAATAGGTTCTTGCCGCAACCATACATTGATGCGCTTTTGCGCATGAAGAATACTAATCCAGTATATTATACTATTTACGCTCTTGGTGAGTTTGGCTCTCTTGATAAATTAGTATATAATAATTGGCAAGAGATGGATTTTGATTACACTAATATTCATGGTTCCCTCTTGTGCGGATGTGACTTTGGGTATACGAATGACCCAACTGCATTTGTCGCATCGTATTTGGTGCCTAACGAGGACCGCATTTATGTGTTCCAAGAATGGGGCGGAACTGGTTATTTGAATAATCAAATTGCCAAACATATAACGGAGATGGGCTTCAATAAATCAATTATTATTTGCGATAGCGCAGAACAAAAGAGCATTGATGAATTGAAGGTTGCCGGTTTGAGGAATGTCAGACCGAGTGTCAAAGGTAAAGGTTCTATTTTACAAGGTATACAAAAGTTACAATAGTATGAGTTGATAATTCATCCATCTTGCCGCAATATCAAAGAGGAGTTACAGAACTACTCTTGGGTAAAGGATAAGCAAACGAATGAATATATCAATGAGCCTGTTGATAAATGGAACCATTATTTAGATGCCTTACGATATAGTTTGCAGTGCGTAGACGCGCGAGCGCCTTTGCGCACCATAGATAAAAATATACTATTTTGAGGAGGTATATTTCACGTGATTACATTATCAAAGGATACTGAACTCACAGTAGAATTATTGAAAAAAATAGTTGATACACATAGAACTTCTGAGTTGCCGCGATTAGAAAAGTTGATGCGGTATTACGAAACGAAGAATGATATATTATAGCGGCAAATGGCAGATGCTACTAAGCCTAATAACAAGATTGCAAATGCTTATGCCAACAATATTACAAGCACTCTTGTTGGTTATTTCATGGGTGAACCAGTTAGCTATGCCGTGCAGGATGATTCATTATTGGAAGAGTTGAACCTCTTGTTTGAATATAATGATGAAGCTGACGAAAATGCAGAGTTAGCTAAGAATGCGAGTATATTTGGTGTTGCATATGAATTGTTATATATGGAGCAACAGGATGAAGGTATGGGGCGCCCTATGTTACGTTTCTGCGCTCTTGATCCAAGAGAATGTGTTCCAATTTATGATGAAACAATTGCGCATAACCTTATTGCATTTGTGCGTTATTATACGAACAAAGACATCCTCACGAACAAAGAAATCTTGTCCGTGGAGCTAATTACAGATAAGGAAACCAAGAGGTACGAAGCAACCATCTCTGGTGGTTTGTCGCTAATTGAAGAGATCCCGCATTATTTTGGCGCGGTGCCTGTTGCAATATTCAAGAACAATGAAGAGTTGATGGGCGATTTCGAGCCTGTGATCAGTTTGATTGACGCATATGATACCATGGAGAGTGATACCGTCAATGATTTTGATTATTTCGTTGACGCCTATCTTGCACTTTATGGCTTTACCGCAGATAGTGAAGATATTATCAAGATGAAAGAGAACCGCGTCCTATTGATGGATGAGGGGACTAATGCGGAATGGTTGATCAAGAATGCGCCAGACACAAACGTTGAGAATATGAAGATTCGTTTGGATAAAGACATTCATAAGTTCTCACATTGCCCTGATATGAATGATGAGAATTTTGCTGGTAATACTAGCGGTGTTGCAATCAAGTATAAATTGCTTGGTACTGAGAATTTGGTTTCTATCAAGGAGCGCAAGTTCAAGAAGGGATTGCAACAGAGACTAGAACTTATCTCATTCGCGCAAGGGCTTATGGGCGCAGATTGGGATTGGCGTGCAATTGATATTATATTTAGACGCAATATTCCAGCTGATTTGAATGATATTGCGAATATTGTAAATACACTTACAGGCATTGTATCTAATCAGACACTTTTGGGTCAAATCCCATTTGTAGATGATATTGAAGCTGAAGAAGATCGTTTACAAGCTGAGCAAGAAACAAAGAAAATGAATAATCCATTTTTGCGAGGTTTGAATTTGGATTATCCAGTCGCTGAAAAAGAGACTGATGAATAATAATAAAAGGATGGGCTTACTATGGATAGATATCGTCTAACACAAAAGAAGGTATTAGAAGCCCTCAAACGAGCATATGAATATGAAGATGCTTTTTATGTAACGTTAGAAGAGATGCTCTCAAAGATTTGGGATGATATATTACCAGTCGTAGAAGAACTATTAGAGGCTATTGAAAGTCGGAAGAAATTAGGACTTACACCTGAGCTTTTAGTCGGTCATTTGATGTAGGACCCCGAAGTCGAGTAGGCTATCCAGGAAATGACATGGCGGCAGCACAATGAAGTATTGGGGTATTTTCTATATATGTCAGGGATTATGGATGAAATGTTTGTATCAACATACAAGTAGGCGAGCAATGACGCATATGTTATAATGGAGCGAGCACCATTATGGCTAGACTACACCGGCGATGTCAAATAGCATCTTTCCGCAAGGGTGCGAATTACCGATACGAACATAAGACAGAATGTCTTGCCTATTCCTTGGTGTAGTGACGGTAAAACTTATTCTACGAGACTGTATTAGCATGTTAGTAACTTTGAGAGTAAATTACGATACGTTCTCAACGAAGGTATCGTAAACGGACGGGGACGAGACTGGATGGAGTGGGCTTGGAGACAACTCACTAATGCAACCGCCTATGATACGGCCCGATTGATAAAGACTGAAACAATGGCCTTTTATAATATTGGTTTACGTGATAGTTATTTAGAAATGGGTGTGGAGTACGTTGAAATAGTTGGTGATGCAGAGTGCGGCGGCATTTGCCTTGATTATGTTGATGGCGAACCAATTCGGTTAGAAGACGCCGAAATAAATGTTGAATTACCACCATACCATCCTAATTGTGCTTGTTCATTTGTCTCTTGGGAAGAGACTCAAGCCCAAGAAAATCTAGAAAATGAATCAGAGGGCCAAGATGATGAATAATCAAGGGTACATCCTTGTTTTTCAATTGGTTCCAGGACTTCTAATTGTGACTCTGACTCTTAATCAGGGTGTCTAGGGTTCGAGTCCCTAATGGTGTACACCTAGCCCAGAGGCTTGAAATATATAGCCTCTGGGCTTTTTGCATTGGTGATTTGACACCATGATTTTTTTAGTCTATAATGCTAATCAGAGGGTCGAATTCGGACACTATGATTAGGAGGGAGACTAAATGGCAAAGACGTTATTCAGCAAAGGACGAGTTGTTGAGAGGACTTTAGAAGATTGTTTTATCGAATATTATGACGAAAAACAAGCTCTCAACAAAAGTAAGGCGACATTGACTGGTTATGAAGAGGCTTTCAAATTGTGGCTAAATTATATCGAAACCAGCGAGTACAGCACAATGGCTAAAGATGTAGATCCTGGCTATGTGTTCTCATTCTCACATTCTAATTTGAATGAGGGCATGAAACCAACTACTCTAAATCACTACCTGCGCGCAATCAGAGCATTTCTTTACTGGTGCATGGAGCAACAGTATGTGCGGCAATTCAAGATCAAATTAGTTGCCGAACAGGAAGTTGTCAAGCAAACATACAGCGATGCTGATTGCATTAGGTTACTGACTAAGCCTTACAAAAACGCGAGTTTTGTTGAATGGCGCACCTGGGCTATTATCAATTGGGTGCTTGCCACAGGCAATCGCGCAAGCACTATTTGTAATATAAAAATTGGTGATGTAAGTTTTGCTAAGAAGGAACTCATTATCAATCGCGCGAAGAATAACCGCGCAAGTATTCTACCACTATCCTCTGCTCTTGCTAACTGTTTGCAGGAGTATACGAAAATGTGGTTGTATAATTTTGGGCCGAACGATTGGTTGTTCCCTTCTTCAACAACAGCCGAGCAACTAACAGTAAATGCGCTCAAGCATAGTTTGCGGCGTTACAATTTGGGACGTGGTGTCGAACTTACTAGTATTCATGCATTTCGGCACACATTTGCAAAGAATTGGATCCGCAACACTGGTGATGTTTTTAGACTACAAAAAATATTGGGTCATTCCACATTGGAAATGACCCGTCGATACGTGAATATGTTCAGTGAAGACCTCAAAGAAGGTTATGAGGAGTTTAGTCCTTTGGATAAGCTGAAGAAGGGCAGCAGCCGCACGCAAAAGATAAAGCGTGAATGATTACTTCCCTTCTATTGCACTAAGAGCTGCCGCGAACTTCTCATCGAGTTCGCGCTTCTTTTTCTCCTGGGCGCGACGCCGCAGTTCCGCATAGTTCCTGGTCTTATCCATTGGCGTGTAACCAAGGAATTTCTTTGCATAATCAAATTTGAGTGTTGTGATAGAGTGCGCGACTTCGATTTCTTTACCGTCTTTGTTGCGTATGTCTTTCTTACTCATTTCCTTTTGGATCCAGAGTAGTGCGGCCTTATCTTTGCGGTCTACCGCATCAGCAATAAGGTCATCGATTGACATTTTCATGATTTCTTGTGTAGTCATAGCTACCACCTCCTTGGTGTTTATTATAGATTACGATTGCCAACTTGGCAATGTCAATTTTGGGTAGAACCATTACAATGGTTTAGGACAAAAATTATATTACAATGAGAACGAACTCAGTGAGGGCGTTCTAGAAAGAGGAAGAAAAAATGAGTGAACTTGAAAATAAGGGTATGGAAAACCAGCAAACTCCTGATGAGGGTGCAGATACTCCAAAGACTTATACTGAAGAAGAAGTTAGAGCGTTGTTACAGCAAGAGGGCGACCGTAGAGTTACCCAAGCTTTGAATAAACAGCGCAAGGAACTGGAGAAGAAACAGGCTGAAGCTGAGAAACTTCGTGACATGGATGAGAGTCAGCGCCGTGAGTATGAATACGAAAAGAAGGTTGCTGAACTTGAACAGAAAGAGCGCGAGTTCGCTATCGCGCAGAATAAGCTTGAAGCATCGAAGGTGCTCGCTAATCGTGGATTACCAGTTCAATTTGTTGATTATATTGTTGCTGATGATGCAGACACTATGATGACTAACATTGACACTTTTGAGAAGGCATTCAAGGGTGCTGTAGCTGATGAGGTTGCCGCACGCATGGCGCAACCTACTCCTAAGTCTGGATCAGCAACACAAACAGGAATGACGAAAGAGGCATTCCGCAAGTTGAATCTCGCACAACAGGCTGAGATTTATAGAACTAACCCTACTTTATATAATGAACTAACGAAATAAGGAGTGTTTATAACAATGGCACATACCATTTATGAGAATTTTGTTCTCGCTAATAAAATTACTGACTTATTGACTACTGCTGTCGATTTGTCTAATTACATGACTATTGATGAATCTCTTACCGAAAATGCTGGTATGAAGAAGATCATCAATGTTTATACTGCTACTGGTGATGTTGAAGATCTCGACATGGGCGAAGGCAACACCGAAGAAATCGAAGTTGGTTTCGAACCAGTTGAATACGAAGTTGGCACCACCCAGGGTCGTTTCCGCTATTATGATGAACAGGAAATGACAGATCCTATGGTTGTTGATGTTGGTCTCGATGGACTTACCAAGACCATGGTAAATGATTTTACTGCTAAAGCAATTGCTGAATATGACAAGGCTTCTTTCGGCACCATTCCATCTGCATGGGGCTTTGATGCAGTTGTTGACGCTATTGCAAAGTTGAACCTTGAAGATGAATCTGGTTTATTCTTACTCATCAATGTCAAGGAAAAGGCTGATTTCCGCAAGGCTCTTGGCGATGATCTCAAGTATGTTGAAGGTTTTGTCCGCACTGGTTACATCGGTTCTGTTTGCGGCGTTCCAGTAATCGTATCCAAGGCTGTTCCAGAAGGCGTTGCTTATCTCGCAACCAAAGATGCTGTTACCCTCTTCGTAAAGAAAGGTGCTGAAATCGAACAGGAGCGCGAAGCTAACATTCGTCGTAACACCATTTACGCACGCAAGGTTGCTCTTGTTGCTCTTACTGATGCTACCAAATTGGTAAAACTTGATATGCGTGATTTCGAAGAAGTAGCTGCTGCTACTCTTGCAACCGAGAACTATAATCCAAAGACCGAAGGTCTTTATGAAATTACTGCTGGTGGCGTTTATGCTCTCACCAAAGATGAGACTGTAACCGCTAATAAGAAATACTACACTGCTCCTGCAGAATAATGATATTGAGGCTCATAGGACTAATGTGCCTATGAGCCTCTAATTTTTTTACACAAGGAGGTTCATTTTTGTGCTCGATAAAATCAAATTATTGCTCCATAAAGAAGACGATGATAGCGTAGATGAATTACTCCTTACATTGATTTCTTTATGTAAAGACGAGGCTTATATCTACTGCAATCTTGCAGAATATGATGAAGCACTCGACTATATTGTTATATAGATGGTTATTGAACGTTATAACCGCATTGGCAGTGAGGGTTTGACTAGTCAAAGCACTTCTGGAGTGTCTGCGGAATATGATAGTTTCTATAGCCAAAAAGTAGTTCGTATGTTGAATAAACATAGAAAGGTGAAGTGCGTATGACAAAGAGAGATACAATTACTTATTTGCGCTTGCACTTCGTTGATGATGGCGCTGGCGGCGCAACCATCGATGATGTTGAAGAAGTGTCTATCATACCAGCGCATGTTTCTGTCAATTCAACAATGAATGAGATTACAATGTATGGTGTAAAGACACAGTATATGTTACATGTTGTAACAGATAAAAAGTTGGACGAAAGCAAGGCCGCACGCTACGGTTGGAGCAACAAGATTTTCAACCTTATGCGGCAAGTCAAGTCTGGGAATGAATACTTCTCTACTCTCTTGGAAGTAAGCGAATAATAAGGAGGGTATAGAATATGCTTCATTTTGATAAAGACACAAAAAAGATGAATATGATCGTAAAGGACACAGGCTCCTTTGCGCTAAATATTACTAACTACACTCTTGATGAGGGTGATGAAGTAGTATTTACAATAAATACAGAACGGGAATTAGAAACTCCTGTAATTCAGAAGCGTGTAACAGATTTTAGTAATGGCAAGGCCGTTATTAGTTTGACTGCAACCGATACAGATGTGGCGCCAGGTAATTATCTTTATGATGTCCAGATCAATGGCGCAGATGGTCGTGTTGATACTGTTATTGGACCTGCTCGCTTCAAATTTGAAGGAGGCGTTACTTACTAATGGCTATTGATAAAATGACTATCAATATTGAAACTGATGCTGAAATTGAGGTAGAGTTATCAAATCCTACTTATAAAGGCGCTAAGGGCGATCCTGGTGCTCCTGGACCTGCGGGACCAGCTGGTCCGCAAGGGCCGATTGGACCATAGGGTGTCATGGGACCTGCGGGGCCTTAGGGTGAGTAGGGTCCAGCTGGTCCGCAAGGTCCAAAGGGTGATGCCTTTACTTATGCAGACTTTACATCAGAGCAATTAGCAGCGTTGACTGGTCCGCAAGGCCCAGTGGGTGCTACTGGCGCAACTGGCGCTTAGGGACCTAAAGGTGATCCATTTACTTATGAGGATTTTACCGCAGCGCAATTAGAAGCATTGAAGGGACCAAAAGGTGATACTGGTAATACAGGACCACAAGGCCCTAAAGGCGATGCTTTTACTTATAATGATTTTACTGCTGAACAACTCTTGGCACTTACTGGACCACAAGGCCCTACTGGTCCTACAGGAGCGACTGGCGCCACTGGTGCAACAGGCGCCGCATTTACATACGCAGACTTTACTGCCGCACAGCTTGAGGCGCTTACCGGACCGCAAGGACCTGCGGGATAGGATGGTGCGGATGGTCAAGATGGCGCAAATGGGCAAGACGGCGCGGACGGTGCCGATGGTGTAGGTATTGCTTCTATTGTTTTGAATAACGATTATACTTTGACAATTACTTATACAAATGGTAATTCTACTACTACTGGAAGTATTCGTGGGCCACAGGGTGAAACAGGGGCTACTGGAGCTACTGGACCTCAGGGTCCAACAGGGCCTGCGGGCACTTACACCGCAGGTACTGGTATTTCAATTACTAATGGTGTGATTGCTCTTGATCTAACCAATGCGAATGGAGTGAGTTACTAATGCCGACTGAGACTCCTGTAATTGTAAATCAAGAATATTTACAAGATATCGCTGATGCGATTCGTGCTAAGAACAATAGTAATGATACCTATACACCTGCGCAAATGGCTACTGCCATTAGCAATATTTCGACTGGTAGTGGTGGCGAGGTATTACCAGCGGCTTTATTTGAAATAACTGGTAATGGCAGTTATTTATTTAGCGAAAATAAATGGCAATATCTTGTTCTCAATCATACGAACGATTTTAGTATAACGAATATAATAAATATGTCTAATATGTGTGCCTATGTCTCATACAATATACCCGCTACACTAACTATAAGTGGCAGTGGATCTATGAGCTACTGTTTTTAGCTGACGGATCGTATAACTACTATCCCTACGATAATAAATACTAATGCGTCAGATCTTCGTTATATGTTTTCTGCAAGCCACCTTACTACAATACCTTCAAATTGGTTTTCTAATATTACTCTTACACAGTCTTCTCCATAGTTGACTAGTATGTTTGATAACTCTTGTATTACTGGGGTAGTAGATTTGTGTTGTTAGGTCCCAGCTAATTGTGTTTCAACAAGTAGATATATCTATAATGTTTTGCCCTTCAATACTGGAACAACTTGCATTTGGCGCGGTTTGAGTGGTCTAATAAATATACCTATTATTGAATTGAGTGCCAGTAATATCAACTCTTATAGTATGGCATTATCGTTAGCGCCATATTTGAAAAGATTGGCTTTTAGAACCAATAATGGAACAGCACTAACATGTTAGTGGAAAAATATGACGATGGATTTATCGAATGTTGGTGGATGGTATGGCGGCGTCGATAAAGGTACAGCTGCCGAGATTGCGAACGTTTCTTATGTTTGGAATGATACTTCTGCAATAGATGCATTAGAAATTTCTGATGCAACATCTTATGCGCAACTAAAAAACACTAATGGCGCGTGGACGCAAAATTCTGATTATTCATTTTATAATAAAGTGTCTGCTTTAGAAACAATAAATAGTTTACCAGATGTATCTGCTGTTGGTACTGCGACAATCAAATTCAAAGGTACTGCTGGTCAATATACAGATGGTGGCGCAATCAATACATTGACATCTGCTGAAATTGCTATTGCTTCAGCTAAAGGCTGGACAGTAACATTGGTATAAGGAGAAGAAATATGAAAACAAGTAATTTTGAATTAGTCCGCTATGATGCAGACGAAGGAAAAGTATTTGACTATAAAGAGCCAAGATATAATGAGGTTGAGGGCGAAGAACCAGAAAGAGTTCATCTTTATGTAAAAACTTTATTCATTGGCGAAAATGATAGCATTGATAATTATATTGAGGTTGACACGCCCTGAGGTGAGCGCTGATGGGACTTTATTGTGCAATACCCGTTGATTGGATAAAAGGTACTGTTGAAAGTATTGGTGCTTATGAAATTATGATGGGTCAAACACGTGCGGCATCTGAAGCATCACACTATCCACCCGAAGACGAAGAAGATACAGAAGACTTCTATGATGCTTGTTGGGATTTTGATGAAGAAGAGCCACCAGAGTATGACAACGAATCTGCGGTACAAGCATTCAAATCTGCTTTTGAAAACACCATTTAGGAATTGTGCCCTGTGCGTACTGGTTATTTGCGTAGTAGCTGCCATTGCGAAGTGAGTGATGACCTAATTGAATGCTTTGCAGATGCTGAATATGCTTAGTATGTCGAGTATGGGACTTATAAGATGGCACCGCAACCATATTTTGAGCCAGCAATTTTAGCAGGCTTAGGAGCCTTTATAGCTCAAAATAACTCACTCGTTGAATAGTATAAACGAGACGTAGAACGTATTACTGAAGACGCCATCGCAGATGTTTTATATAACGCAGCAGATTGGGCCAGTTTAGTCTTGATTCTCATAATTGCAATGTTGATCGCAATGATTATAGAATTGATTGTGAGCATATTTAGCCCAATGTGGGATGATTTATAGGCATCAATTGCATCAGCCATACTCCAATCTATAGATATAATAATTGAATAAGGAGACTACTATGAACACAGTTTATGCTGCTCCTGATGGTAAGGTATATGATTGGGCAGAACCGCATATAGCTACCATTATTGATGAAAATGGCGAAACCATTGAGCGCACAGAACATTTATATGCGAAGTATTTATCAGTGGCTCGCTTTGATGATATAAATAACTATATTTTAG
>JAEEGL016439565.1_pt1 | contig 24674 bp, 23 predicted proteins | sample 9134231 | NCBI WGS metagenome assembly JAEEGL01 (sample SAMN16246548, study PRJNA631951) | gut metagenome | biome: gut microbiome; feature: rumen; material: fiber-attached | host: Bos | place: Iran: Karaj | collected 2018-10
GGTATTATCCTGCTCACAAAGCCTCTCTGCTTAATCCTATTGATGCTCTTAGGTATGAATAATTAATTATTGGGTTTGTAATAATATGGAAGTTCTTCGTTTATGTCTAATTTCTTAGCATCTTTTCTGAATATTTTTGATTTATAAATACCTAAATTAGCAAGGAAATACTTTAAGCTGACCGAAAGAACGCCAAAGCCGTATTTGCAGGAGCGCATAAAGTTGATTGATGAGGCTTCCGGGAAATATTTTGTCGGACAGCTCAATTCTCCGATATTAAAACCGTAATATTTAACAAGGGCAAGCATTTCGTTATCGAAAACAAAATCCTCATCACAAGAGTTAAGCGGAAGTTTTTCCAAAACCTCACGTTTAAATCCTCTAAATCCTGTGTGGTATTCTGAAAGGTGCTGACCTAAGAAAAAGTTCTCAAAAGCTGTCAGGAATTTGTTTGCAATGTATTTATATAATGGCATTCCGCCTTTCAAAGGATTAGAGAGCATTCTCGAAGCAATAACTGCATCAAATTCTTCAAAAGCCATCATTGATGCCATTGCAGGAATGAGTTTTGGGGTATATTGATAATCAGGGTGAAGCATAATAACGATGTCCGCACCTGATTTAAGAGCTGCCGTATAGCAGGATTTCTGGTTTCCGCCGTATCCTCTGTTATGTTTATGAACAATAGTAGTGATGTTGAGTTGTTTAGAGAGTTCCTTTGTTAAATCAGATGAATTATCATCAACCAAAATAACCTCATCAACAATTTCTCTGTATATTTCATTATATGTTTTTTCAAGTGTTTTTTCGGCGTTATATGCCGGCATTATTACAATAACTTTTTTCCCGTTTAGCATAAAATGTCCTTTTTTTTCTTATTATAATATCTTAATAAGTTTTTGCAGGCAAGTTAATATTTCTATGCAAATTATGGGATAAATCATAAATATATGCTAAAATGAGGTCAAAAGAGAGCAGGGAATTTCCATGAATTTATTTTCACGATTATTTAACAAACAGTATCAGGTGTTAATGTATCTTCCTGAGGCGGTTTTGGTAATTGATGGTAAAGGTATTATTAAATATGCAAACAGACATGCCGTCAAAATTTTTGAAACTCAAAAATTAATCAGAAAAAATATAAATGATTTCTTCCTTATTACTGCTGATGATATTATCAAAAACAGTGAATACGGGACAAAACAAGTTTTAAAACTTATAACGGAAAACGGAACAACAAAAATCACCGACGTTAAGGTTACAAGTATTTCAACAAAAAGGCGTGAATGCTATATTTTGACTATTTCTGATAATACTCAGGAACATAATCTTCTTGATAAACTTCTTGCAGAACGTCAGGAAAACAGAATTATAGATCGTACAAAGAATGGTTTGATTGTTAAAATGAAAAACAATCTCTGCTCTCCTCTCCATTCAATTGTCGGTTTTTCTCAGGCTATGCTTGAAGGACTTAGCGGAACGGTCAACGATAAACAGGAAAAATACCTCAGAATTATAAACACTAATTCAAATGAAGTTTTATTATTTCTGAATAAACTCATTGAACTTTCTCAGGCAGAATCAAATCTGATTGATTATGACTTCAAAACTTGTGATGTGACCGCTTTAATCAAGTCTATAATTGCGGAATATAGTCCAAAACTTGAACAAAAAGGGTTAAGATTGTTTGTCGATACGACTGAACTAACTAAAATAAATTGTTATACTGATAAAAATATTCTCAAGTCAGTAATTGAAAGTCTTTTGGATAATGTTTTACTTTCTCCCGATCGTGGAACCGTAACGATTAAAATTTCAAACCCTGATAACGGGAATATATCGGACAAGGTTGAAATTCCGACAAATTCTGAACAGGCAAAGTATTATCTTATGGTTGAAGTTGTTAATACAGGTGATACAATAAATGCAAATGATGCGCTAAATATTTTTGATCCTTATTTGCAAATTGATAAAAATTCAAAGAAATATCTTCTTCATGGTTTAATTTTGGGAGCTGCAAAGAAATTGGTCGGTAAACTCAAGGGTGAAATCTGGACTGAAGCAAAGAATTTGAACGATTTTTCACTCATTTTTGTTATTCCGATTGAGAAGTTTTTGGTGGATGAAATTAATGGCTAAAGTTGAGCTCAAAAATATAACGAAGATTTATGATAAGAAAAAAGTAATTGATAATGTCTCTTTGACGATTGAGGATAAGGAATTTTTAATTCTTGTAGGTTCGTCAGGGTGTGGAAAATCAACAATTTTGAGAATGATAGCAGGACTTGAGGACATCACCGAAGGGGAAATCTATATTGACGGCAAATGTGTTAATAATATTCCTCCGAAAGACAGAGATATTGCCTTTGTTTTCCAGAGTTATGCACTCTATCCTCACATGAGTGTCTATGAAAACCTTGCTTTTCCTTTGAAAATGAAGAAAGTCAGCAAAGAAGAAATAGATAAAAAAGTCAGAGAAACCGCTGAAAAACTCGATTTGACAGAACTTCTTGAAAGAAAGCCCAAACAGCTTTCAGGCGGACAAAGACAAAGAGTTGCGCTTGGGCGTGCAATCGTTCGTCAGCCAAAGGTTTTCCTGATGGATGAGCCTCTTTCAAATCTTGATGCAAAACTAAGAATTCAGATGAGAGCCGAGATTAAAAAACTCCATGAAGAACTCAAAACAACATTTATTTATGTAACCCACGACCAAACCGAAGCTCTTACAATGGGTGACAGGATTGCGATTATTGATAAAGGTGTAATCCAGCAGACAGATAGTCCCGATAATATCTATAATAAACCGAAAAATACCTTTGTAGGCGGATTTTTGGGCGCTCCTGCCATGAATTTCATTGAAACTAAGGTTGAGGACGGCAAAATCTTCGTCAATGATGCAGGCTTTAATCTCTCTGATGCTCAGAAAAAACTTATCGGAGAGAGAAAAGAAGTTCTTCTTGGTGTGAGAGCAGAAAATATGAGCGTTGAGAGTTCCGATTTTCAGTTCAGCGCACCGATAACAATTTCAGAAATGCTCGGAAGTGAAAAGGTTGTTTATTTCCCTGCAAACGGTTGCAGCTGTGCTGCAAGATTAAGCGCAAAACAGAATGTTGAAAATACAATGACCTTCAAAGTCAATTCAAATGATTTTCTGTTCTTTGACAAAGAAACGAAAGAGAATTTGGTATAGGTTTTGATGCGTCAAACGATGCACTCTGCCTGCTTTGTTATTTTAATTAATTTTGAAGTTTATTGAAAAGCTCTTTGATTTCCGAAATTTTTTCCATAGCTTTTTCTTTGTCGTTGAAAGATTCTGCAACACAATGTTCAAGATGTGTTGATAATATATTTTTTTCAACTGACATAATCGCAGAGCGGACAGCTTTTAATTGTATCAGAATTTCAGGACAATATCTTTGTTCTTCAATCATTTTTTTGATGCCTTCAAGCTGCCCGATTGCTCTGTTCAATCTTGGTATTTCCGCCTTGTGGCAGGGATGTTTGTTTTCCATTTTATTCTCTGTTTTTTTCATCTTCCTTTTTATTTATATCATCTTTTGGCGGACATTTGCAATCTGTTCCGTCACATTGGCAGTTATCACCGCAGGTGCAGGGATCACAAGTACATTTAGGGTTTGAACATTTCGCCATAATAAAATCTCCTTTTTTAAATTATACCCCCTATGGGTATTATATTTTTTATTATATACCCTATTAGGGTATATTTCAAGTGGTCAGGAGCACGATTTTTTAATATTGTAGTATAGGCTTTAATTTTCCCAAACACCTAATTATTCAATCTGTGCAAAACGTAAAAGTTTTCGTCATTTTGAAGCCTGTTGAGAATGGTTTGTATTCTTTCGTCAGGGCTGTTTTTAAATAATGAAACGATTTTTGCGCATTTTTCCCTGATTGTATATTCCGCTGACTGAGAGCAAAGGTTAAGGATTTCCACAAATTCCTCGTCTGTTTTTCTCTCTTTCAAAAAGACATAAAGTGCTTCCAAGTACCAATAGAGCGAAAAATTCTTTTTGTTTGCCGTATATGATTTATTCTTCGGTATCTCCGAAATTTCTTTAATCAAGTCTGAAATCTTTGGTTTCAAAGCCTTTAGGCAGTAATTTTTATTTTCAACATACTCCAGAATATCGACAACATTCCTAGAAACACTCGGGTTTATGTCGATAATTCCTGCTAAAAATATGTCCAAAGTCTTTTCTGACTGGAAATATTTTGAATACTCAGGGCAGAGCTCAAGGATTTTAAAGGAAGTAACCTCTCTCACGGGTGTCGGATGATTTGTCAGATTTGAAACAAGAATATCTGCTTCCTCCTGAGAATCAAGCTTATCAAGGTTAATAATACAAATCTGTTTTTTGATTTCATCGTTTTGTAACAAAATCTTAACAATTTTTTCATGGCTATATTCCTCTTGGGAGTACGAATAAGCCAGTTTTGTGAGTTCAATATCCTGTTTTTGTTTTAAAACCAAATCGTGTTCCATATCGTTTATAATAGCATAAGAGATTTTAATTATCTTTTTAATTTTTTCTAGCCTCTTCGGAAGATTAAATTAAACGGGGGTTATAAATCTCGGTGAATCGGTATAATATTCTGTATATAAAAAGATAAAACAGGAGAATGGAAATATGAAAGCCATTTTATTATTTTTCAAAGATCTATTATTAATAAACGCAGATGACAAAGGAATCGGACTTTCTCATCTCAAATATGAATCAGTCAACACTCAGCCTGAAAAATCTCAGAGAATCAAAAATGTTACTCTGACAGATTTAATGAGAAAAGCACAATAATTTAAATTTCGCCAATTCCTCCTGAATTGTTAAAAAAAAGTTAATTTTACGGGAAACTCAAAAAAGAGAGTTATAACGTAAATGTAGGAAATAAAAAACAGGAGGTATTGATTATGAGATACAGTATTATTGATCGTGATTCTGATTTTGCAAAATTTCGCACAAATCTTGAAAACTTGTTTGATGCAATGAATAGTGAATCTGATACTAAGTTCTATCAGCCTATGTCCGAAGTCAGAGAAAACGCAAACGAATATAAAGTCAGCGTTCAGCTCCCCGGAATTAAGAAGGAAGATATTAATATAGAACTCAACAAAAATACCTTAACTATCAGTGCTGTAAGCAAGTTTGAAGATATCAAAGATGAAGAAAAACTTCATTATTCTCAAATTGCATATGGTAAATTCCACAAAACTATTGAGTTTGCAAAAGATATAGACAGTGAAAATTCAACTTGTGACTATTCGGATGGTGTTTTGAGAATCACCTTGAAAAAACATGAAGAGAAAAAAGAAACAAAGAAACTTGAAATTAAGTAATAATTTCCTCTCTAATACCAAAAGAGCCTGATAATTTTATCAGGCTCTTTTTATGTTTAATTTTTATTATTCGACAATTTCAGTTCTGACGAGGTTAATTTTGACGGGGTTTAAAAGTTTTACAAAAACAACCTGACCGTCATCAACCGTATATTTTTTGCCTTTGACGATTGCTGCTAAGGCTTTTCTCCACCAGCTCAAAACTTTTGCATCAGGGTCTTGTGCAAGTGCGGAAAATGCTTTGTCCTGATTTCTGTTGTTAATTGTCTTTGTTTCAAGAACTAATTGACCGTTACGAATAAAATAAATTGATTTTTTGAGGTCAATAACCTGTCCGTTTACAAGACTGTTTTTGGGGATTAATAAATAATTTTCTTCCGTGACGAGATTTTCAGGTATTTTTGATTTGAAGTTATCACCTAATTTTGTTTCATTAGATGATAATTCTCCGATTGCTGAAACAGGAAGAATTGTTCCTGCCGGAATTGTAGCGATTTCTCCGTTAACCTCAACACCTTTGATTGTTATTCCTGTTGCTTTTTTGGGCTTTCTTGCCTCTTCAAGTTTTTTGTTTGCTCTGAATTGAACTTCACGTTTGATATTAGCCAAATATGCTGCAATTTCTGCTCTTGTTGCAGGTGTTTCTGCTTCTAATTTTTTTGTTTGTGTCGGGACTTTAACGATTAATCCCATAATAATAGCTTTACCGGCATGAATTTTGACATATTCCGGAATAACTTCATAGTCTGCATAGGCATTCATTAATGCTTTTTCTGCCTGAGCTTCGGTGATATTTCCGCTATCGAGTGAATTTACGGTAAACATAATAGCCTGTGCTCTTGTTACAACACCTTCAGGATAGAAATATCCGTTTCCCGGTTTAACAATATCAAAATAAACGGCTCTTTGAATCATATCATAAGCCCAATAATCTTCATCTACATCATTGAAGGTTACGGGGAATTTTACTTTAAAAGTGTCCTGATCGACTGTCTTGACAACCATTGTTGCAAATTCTGCTCTGGTGATTTCTTCATCAGGTTTGAAATTACCGTCAGGATAACCCACAATTATATCTAAATCCGATAATTCCTTAATCTGGTTGTATGCCCAGTGAGTTTTTGGAACATCGGGAAAATCTTTTGCCATTGCACTTTGAATTGCACCAAAAATGAGGGCTAAACCCAAACACATACCCAAAATCTTTTTTTTCATATATTCCCTTTCCGATTTGTTCTAGTAATAAAATCTTACTTTATTATTGGAAAATTGGCAATAAATGAAACAATCATTAATTGTCAGACTTAGTTTTTATTTATAACTAAAACTATTCTTCTTTTTCCTCGTCAGATTCATTATGTTCAGGTTCATTTTCCTGATGTTGTTCTTCCTCGTCTTTTTGGTCTTTTATGGGCTCAACTTTTTTCTCTTGTTTATTTTCAATATTATCTGATGGTAGAATTAGTTTTGTCTGTAGTTTCTTATTTAGCACGGATGCTACGTTCATAAGAGCAAGCGAATTTAGAGAAGCCCTCAGTTGCATACTTCTATCGACAAATTCTTCGCCTCTTTGTTGTTCTTCTTCGCCCATAAGGAAATATTCAGTTCCCTGACTGGCTCTGTCATCAGCAGTCTTTGCAGTAGTACCTGAAATGTCGCCGGATTTAAAATTAATTCCGCCGCCAATACCTAACATTCCTGCTGAGCGATTATCGACCACTTACTTCTCTCCTTTATTTACCCGATTAAAAATTATACATCATTTTGTAGAATATTTCAACCGAGCACATGGTATAAAACCCAAATTAAAAAAATTTTGCGCTATATGGTGTATTAGTTTAAGAAATCTTAATTTTAAACTTTATTGCTTTTTAATGCTATTTGGAAAGATTGTGTGTCAAAAAGTGGTGTTTGTTGTTTTACTTTTTGAGCTTCAAGTCTTAGTCTTTCTTCTTCGGCTTTTTGTCTTGCAACTTTCTTTTCGGTAACACTTCTGTTATATCTCGGAAGAGCAATTCCTAAGAAGGCAATTGAGAAGAGAATACTTGCAACCTGACATACTGAACGTAAATTCTTTGCACCGGCACCTGAAATTTCATCAAATGATTTCAATTGAACATTCTTTACCCAGTTCCAGAATTTCTTTGGAGCACTGTCTGTTTTTGCAGATTCTTTAACTACGTTGAGAAGTTTAACATCAGGTTTGGCTTTTTCAATTACTGTTGCAACACCTTTTGCAACATAGTCACCGAGGAAATATAAACCTGAGAATGAAGCAACGTCTCTTACTGTTGATTCTCTAAGTTCGTTACTGTCTTCAGCTGCAAACATTCTGCTTGCAAAAGTTGAACATGCAATGGCTCTACACTGGTCAACTGTCGGGAACATTCCTTTGAATTGGAACATTTGAACTGTCGGTTTTTTCATCATTGAAAGAACTGCTAAACCGACCATTCCGGCTGCTGCTATACATTTTTGAGCAAAGAATTTTTTTTCTTCCTGCGGATTTAAGTCTCTGTGAGTGTTTTTCTTTCCGAAATCTTTATAAATCGGAGCACCTTTTGCCTTAAATTGTTTTCTTGTAAGTCTTCTGTTTAGTGCCTGAACAGACATAGCTAACGGAATAATAATTCCGAGTCCTATTAAGCTCTTTTTGTTTATAAATTTAGTTGCCTGTTTTGAGAAATGGCTTAAATGCTCTCCGACAGGTTTCGTCGCAAATTTACGTCCCAAATCAACCTGATCTCTTAAAAGGTCAGAGAGGTTTGTTCCTAAACGTTTTCCGTTTACTCTCAAAATTTCGGAAGCTTTTGTTTCTCCGACAATTAATTTGTGAGCTTGTGCTAATGCAGCTTTAGTTTCTTTTTTGCTTAGACCAAATCTTGAAATTGTATCACCGATTATTGTAACAGCTTTTTCAAAGTTTTCTGTTCCGATTTTATCTGAGAATCTGACCCATGTTTTTCCATCAAGTCCTTCAAGTCTTGATAAGGTTTCTCTTGCAAATGATCTTGCAATTTCTTCAGGAGTACCGGCTGCGTGTTTTGCATTTTTATATATAGGGCTTAAGAAGTCAATTGATGCTTGGTTTGCCCAGGAATTAGCCATGTTAATTCCGGGGAATTTCTTTTGGAATCCTTTGTTCATTCCTTTCGCAACACCGAGAACGATAAAGCTCGGCATCAGGCAGTTTACGAATAATCCTGAAAATTCACGTCTTGCAGTTTCAAGTGCTGCAGGAATGCCGGTTTTTAAATCAACAACTGTACGGGGAATGTTTGTGGAAACGGTATCTACAAAACTGACACCTACCATAGGGTATTTATCAAAAGTCTGAAGTCCTGCAGTCAAAAGATCACCGACACCATTAAAACTCTGCGGTTTCTTGTTTAATTTGGCGGGTTTATTTAAAAATGAACTATCTTTATAATCTTTGATTTGGATTTGATTTATATGCATACTTACTTGACTTACTTTACCCTAATTTGATGGTTTGTTAATGTTTCTTGGGGGTGAATTTGCACCTTTGAAATTCTAATCCATTCAAAACATGAATACAAATTTTGTTGCTCAAACATGCTTATTTCCGCTGATTAAAAATCTCGAAAAAAACTTTTTTTGATTATTTTTTATCTAAAAATCAAAAAAATATGATATCAATTAGTTTAAAATGTCCTATCTTTAATAAAAAATCATTAAAATCACATCCAAAAAATCCAACTTTACAAACCTTCACAATAGTAGTCTTAAAGTTGTAATGACCTCGAAAATACTCTGTCAAATTTTATAAGCATGATATAATACAGGTATGAATGCAGTTGAAAAGATAAAGAACAAGGTTATTATTTCTGTTCAGGCGATGCCTTCAGAGCCTCTGTATAATGAAGTATGTATGAAGGCAATGATGTCTTCCGTTGTAAAAGGCGGTGCACAGGCTTTGAGGCTTGCCGGAGAAAGAGACATCAAAAATGCCAAAGAAATGTTTAAAGATGTTGTTATTATTGGTCTGACAAAGCCTGATGTGATGCCAAAAAACTGGATGAATATTGTCTATATTACTCCTACAATTCAGGAAGCAAGACTTTTAATTAACGCAGGTGCCGATATCATTGCATTCGACGGTACTTCAAGACCGAGACCGAAAGAAGATTTGAGAAAACTTATTAAATATATCAAAATACACAATAAATTTGCCATGGCAGATGTCTCAACTGTTGCGGAAGGTATAGCTGCAAGGGCTCTTGGTGCTGATATCATATCAACAACTCTTTCAGGATATACACAGGAATCAAAGTCCGATTTGACTACTCCTGATTTTGATATGCTCGAAAAGTTGGTTAAAGTTTTAAATTGTCCTGTCATTCTCGAAGGACGAATATGGACTGTGGAGGAAGTTAACAAAGCGTTTGAACTTGGTGCGCATGCTGTTGTTATCGGTTCGGCTGTCACACGTCCTCAGCTTATTACAAAACGCTTTTGTGCAAGAGGATTAAATAAATGACAAGGTTTTTATCGTTCGATATAGGCGGAACAAAAACGAGCTATTGTATTGTTGATGAAAAGGGTAATATGTGCTCTGAAATCAGCAAACGCCCAACAGCAAAGACGGTTGATGAGTTGTTTAACAATTTTTGTCAGATTGCCAAAGAAAATGAAGGGCAGTTTGACTATGTTTGTTTTGCGACAGCGGGTGCAGTTAATCTTGAAAACACCCTTGTACGTTCATCAACACCGAATATGCCGGATGGATATAGAAATCTTGATTTTTCCCTTATCAGCTCCAAAAAAGTTTTTGTTGAAAATGATGCTAATGCTGCAGCATGGGGCGAATACCGTGTAGGGGCAGGCAAAGGATATAAAAATGTCATTGTTATTACTTTGGGAACAGGTATCGGTGGCGGTATTATTTTAAACGGAAAACTTTTGAGAGGAAAATCTGGTAAAGCTGGCGAAGTCGGAAGCATAAAAATCAATACCGACAAAGTAAGAGAATGCACATGCCATAATTTTGACTGTTGGGAAGCATACGCTTCAGGTACCGGCATGAGAGAAACAATTAAAAGGTTAGCAAAAATCAGACCATCATTCAGACAAGGCATTTATAAAGATGCAAGAATTGAAGATGTTACTACTCAAGATATTATTAAATCAGCAAAAAACGGTGATGAATTCGCTGTTGAAGTCTTTGAAACTTGGCAGCACCATGTCGAACTTGGGTTAATCAGCCTTGTAAATATTTTTGATCCGGAAGTTGTTATTCTATCGGGGGGAATGGGCGAAGTTGTTGATTATGAGAGGATGGAAAAAGAGATTAACGAGAATATTGTTGTATCTCCGATAAAACTTCTTCCTGCAGAGCTTAAAAATAATGCCGGCATGGTTGGTGCTGCATTGCTTGCATATGAAACATTTGATCTTCACGAAGATAACAAAATATAGTCCACCAAAAGTTTATATTTGTTAATTTTTGTTAAAATAAAATTTTCTTGCCAAACCAAATGGCAGAAAGTTTTTTAGGTGTAATTGAAAATAATTAGAAAATTATATGAATATATACGTTATATATACTTTTGCATGTGGCAATTATATTATATAGCCAATTCTCTTTATTACTTATTTCCTTCACTCCTTTTCTCCATAACAAAACTGTGGTCGCGATGCGACCTTTTTTTTATGCGTAGCCGGTGCGTATTTGACGTAAACGATGAGTTTTCGTCAAAAAGCACAATAATTATGACGTAAGAGTTTTACAACGCAAAACTCCACAGGAGCATTTAGTTCAGAGGAATTTCAATCCAACAAATTTAAACCTTTTGCGGTTCTTTTTCTTCCTTTTTTTCGGGTTTAACGTATTCATAGCCAGTCATGGCCGCAATTTTTGTACACCATTCGTCTATGATTTCATCATAACTCTGGTCATAGGAAATCATATCTCCAAGTTCAACCTTAACAGGTTTTCTTTTAAACGGATTCCAATTAGATGTCTCAAGTCCTGTGATAGCCATTGGAAGAATATTTACTTTCATTTGTTTTGCAAGAACAGCAAAGCCTTTATTGATGTTTTCGAGTTTTTTATTTCGTATACGTTCACCTTGAGGGAAGATTCCGAGGTGCCATTTTTCTGTTTTGCAGATGTCAATTGCCGTTTTTATTGTAGAAACTTCAAGTTTTTCTCTGTTTACTGCAAAACAGGCTAGTCCATCCATCAAAAAAGCCAAAATTGGGTTTTCAAAGAGCTCTTTTTTGCCCATATAAGCAAGGGGCATATTCATATATTCGCCCGAAATAAACGGGTCACAAAGTGAGGTATGGTTTGGGGAAACAATATATTTCCCGCTCTTGGGGATTTTTTCCTGTCCGACAAACTCTATTTTATAAAACAGCTTGAATAAGGTTTTTACTGTGACAAGTCTTCCAAAAAGTTGGAATTTATATTTGCCGTCTGAAAAATCCTCAACAGTTCTTCTTGTATAATTTTTAGGTTTATTTTCTGCCATTATGACAACACCTTTTCCTTTTTTTCTGACTTAACGTATTCAAATCCTGTCATTTCACAAATTTTATTAGCCCAATTGTCGATAGTTTCTTCTACATTGTCGGAATAGGGGATAATTTTTCCTATTTTCATTACTAAATGAGCATCGTTGATGTTTGCACCGACAATTGAAACTGGAAGAATATCGGTTTTTGTCTTTTTGGCTATAACTGCAAATCCTTCCGAGAGGTTTTCGAGTTTACCGTTTGTGCACCTTGTCCCTTGCGGAAACATAGCCAAGTGCCAATTTTTTGTTTTGGTGATGCCTATAGCCGTTTTCATTGTTGAAATATCGGGTTTTTCTCTGTCAACCGCGAAAGCAGCACACCAGTTCATTAAGACCATTGACCAAAATGTTTCAAATAATTGTTTTTTAGCCATGAATGCAAGCGGAACATTGACAGCAGAAGCTATTAAAAACGGATCTGCGCCGGAAAGATGGTTGGCAACTACTATAAATTGTTTATCTTTTGGAACATTTTCTCTGCCTTCGATTGTAACTTTACGGTGAAGTTTTGCCCAGCCTAAAACGCAAATATTTGAACATATCCACTGAAAAAATCTTCTCTGTCGGTTTAGCTGTTTTTCCGTTAAAGTTGAAAATTTTGTTGCCATATTCTTCTCTTTCTTTTGCAGTTTTATTATATATCAATTATTTGAAAATCGCCAACAATTAACATTTCCACCGTTTGTAATTACTTGGGGCGGAATTTTTTCATTGCAAATCGGAAGTTTTTCTTTGCATCTTGGTTCAAACGGACAGTGAGAAAAAATCTCACGAACAGACGGCGGTTGACCTTCTATTGTTTCAAGATGCTCTGTTGAGAGTGTCGGAAGTGATTTTAAAAGAGCTTTTGTATAGGGGTGTTTTGGGGTATTAAAAAGTTCCTGTGATTTTGACTGTTCAACGATGTGTCCTGCGTACATTACGGCTATATCGTCAGAGTTTTGCGAAACAAGGGCAAGATTGTGTGAAATCAATATTATTGAAGTCTCATGTTCTTTTTGAATTTCGGATAATAAATCCATAATTTGTGCCTGAACGGTCACGTCAAGTGCTGTTGTCGGCTCATCAGCAATGATTATCGGTGCATTCGTTGCGATTGCCATAGCGATAATAACTCTTTGCCGCATACCTCCTGAGAATTCATGAGGATAGTTTGTTAGTCTTTCTTTTGCGTTTGGTATTTTAACCTGTTCAAGGACTTCAATTGCAGCATCTTTGGCTTCTTTACCTTTAAGCCCTCTATGGATTTCAAGAATTTCTTCAATCTGGTTTCCGATTGAATATAGCGGATTTAAAGAAGTCATTGGATCTTGAGGGATATAGGCAATCTGTTTTCCCCTGATTTTCTGCATTTCTTTCTCAGTTAATTCAAGCAAATTTTCGTTGTTATAGAGAATTTCACCTGACAAAATTTTTGCGTTATTTGGGAGAAGCCTGATAACGGACATTGCGCTCATAGTTTTGCCGCAGCCTGATTCACCGACTATCGCAAGTGTTTTCCCTTTTTCAAGTGTAAGATTTATGTCATAGAGAGCCTGAAAGTCCCTGTCTTGCAGGGTAAAAGATAGATTAAGATTTTTAATTTCAAGAATGTTCATTAAATTTCTATTGTCCCATCGAAAACAAAATCGGCGTTGCCTGTCATATAAATATCATTGGCACCGTCCCATTCGATTGTCAATGCACCGCCCGGCAGATTTACTTTGACATAATCTTTGCATTTGTTGTTTAATATGGCGGCAACCGTTGAAGCACAAGCACCCGTTCCGCAGGCTAAGGTTATTCCGCAGCCTCTTTCCCAAACATCAAGGTTCATTTCGTGTTCGTTTATAATTTTTATGAATTCAACATTGACTTTTTCGGGGAAAATCGGGTGGTGTTCAATTTCTTCACCATAGGTTTTGGCTAATTTTTTAGTGTCCTCATCCGTGAAAATAACACAGTGGGGATTTCCCATGCTGACAGCATTTCCGATAAAAGTTCTTTCTTTGAGTTTAATTTCAAAGTTGAGGTTATTTTCAACTTTTGCAGGGATTTTTTCGGGGGTTAAAATCGGTTTTGACATATTGACTTTAACTCTGTTATCGCAAAGGACTTCAGGAATAATCACGCCTGCTTTTGTATCAACGGAAAATTTTGATTTATTGACTAACCCTTTTTTACTGACATATCTTGCAAAACATCTGATACCGTTTCCGCACATCTGAGCAATTGTTCCGTCAGAGTTGAAGAAAAACCAGCCGATATCAGTTTGTGTTGTGTTCGGATTTACTATAATCAAACCGTCAGCACCTATTCCAAAGTGTCTGTCACATAAACGCTTTGCTAATTCACCATCTTTAATGGGGCTTTTTTGATATTCTTCAAAATCCAAAATTACAAAATCGTTTCCGAGTCCCTGCATTTTAGTGAATTTTAATGATGTCATAAATTAATCCTTATTTCTTCCGAAAAATCTTCTCTTTTTCTTTTCTTTATCGTTCATATAAATCGCAGTTTTCGGAGTATTTTTTCTTACGTTTTGTGTTTTAGATTGTTTTTCTTCTTCATAGTGTTTGTTGAAAACTCTTGTGCTTAAAGCATCAGAATATTTTTGTGTGAAGTGAGCATAGTCAAATAAAATTACTCCGTTTGCTCCGATTTCTCTTGCTTTTTGTATCTGAACCAATAAATCATCAACCGAACCGCCCATGAAGGTGACGAACAAACCTGAATATAATGCTGTTTTCTCATCTACATATGATTTAATATTCCTGAGTATTATTTCTGCCGTAGTTTTGTCGCTTGTTAAAATAAGCGGAGTGACTGCTTCAACCATATCTCTTTGAAGCCAGATTTTCCAGTTTTGCATTTTTGTATCAACAGCTTTTGATAAATCGGGGAAAATAACTGCACTTAAAACTATATCCTTGTTTTTTGTTTTTTTGTGAACATTTTCAATAAATGAAGATATTTTATTTTGGCGATACTGTGACCAAGTTCTCCAGTCGTATGAACAATATGAAATTTCAACAGGATCAACATTTGTGTATGCCATGTATTCTTTTCTTGCAGCTTCAGTATAGCCCCAGTTTGAATTTTCATAGCCACCGAATTTTGGATCTATTGATTGTGGATAGCGAATATAATCAAGATTTATTCCGTCAGGTGAATATTTTGTGATTATTTCATCCAAGAGTTTATATAAAAATTCTCTGACTTCTTCATTTGCAGGGTCTAAGAAATAACCGTTGTTTTCGGAAAGACAAACAACCGGAGCTTCCGAGTCATAGTTTGATTTACGTTTGTTCGACCACTGAGGATAAGTGTTTATGATTGTTCCTTTGTAATTATTTTGACCGGCATAAAAGGTTTCAAACCAGATGTGTAGTTTCATCTTGTGCTTGTGACATTCTTTAATCCATACTTCTAGCGGGTCAAATCCCTGAAATTCAGGTCTTTGGTTAATAACATTATATTGTTTCAAAACTTCGCTTGGATAAATTGTCATTCCGTGATAGTAAGTTTCGAGAAAAATATTATCTATGCCTGCCTCGTGAAGTCTTTCAACTGTTTTTTCAATTGCATCAGGCGTTTTCTCGATAGGACGGAGCCAAATTCCCTTAAATTCGTCAGCCCTGTAAGGGATTGCGTATTGAATGGCTTCATTTAGGTATGACATTGAATTGTGAACATATTGTTGAGTTTTTTCTTTATCACGTTCCCCTTTTTTAAGCTGATCTTTTGCTTTTGCCAAATATTCCGTTGATTTTTTGTCATTATAGAGAATATCCTGATTACGGTAGTATTCAACAAGAGAGTTAACTTCTTTTATTCTCTCTTTTGCCGCAAAAACAAGGCTGTCAGGTGTTAATTGTACGACCAAAGTATTAAATTCATAATCAATTGCAGCTTTTGAACCAACCTGAATGTTTTCTGTAATCCATTTTTTAGCTCTGCCGTGTCCGCTTATTACAAAACCATTTTCAGGGATAATTGAGTCTGCACCGTTTAATCTGACTACCGTTCCATCAACGACAATAGCTTCCGTGCCATATTCATTTGTTCCCGTGCGAAGTCCATATTCCGGAGTATAGACAATAAGTTCATTAGGCCCTCTCAACCCCGGATAATATGCGTTGTTTCCCTTTGCTTTGCTCGGGTTTATAGCATTTATGGATGTTGAGACTTCTTTATAAACTATATCGTGATTAAGAAAGTTAAAACCAGGAGTACTTCTTATAATATTAGGATTGATGTCGGAAACTGATAATTCATTTTGTTGTTTTGGCTTGCTTGCCGCAGTTTCAGGTCTAAGGAAGTCTGCTAATTGAACAATATCCTTCCCCTGAGTGGTTTGTTCATCTGCGAAAGCCACTCCGACTGAAAATATACATAATCCCCATATTGTTATTAATAGTGCTCTCATACTAAAACAATAATAATCTAATGGTGCAATTTATTCAAGATGATTAAGAAATAATTAATAATAACCAAAAATTTTGAAATTTGTATTATTATAAAATTGGAGAAAAAATATGGAATATAAAGATTATTATAAAATTTTAGGTGTGGACAGAAATGCTGATTTGGCTCAGATTAAGTCAGCGTACAGAAAACTTGCACGCAAATACCATCCTGATGTTAATAAAGCTCCTGACGCAGCTAATAAATTCAAGGATATTAATGAAGCTTATGAGGTTTTGTCTGATAAGGATAAGAAATCAAGATATGATTCTTTGGGTGCAAACTGGCAGGATGGTTCAAACTTTACACCGCCTCCGGGATTTGAAGGTTTTAACTTTAATCAGGGCGATTATTCTCAAGGATTTTCTGGAGGTTTCTCCGATTTCTTCAGTTCAATTTTCGGCGATATTTTAAACGCACAAGGCTCATCCAGAGCAAAAGGAAGGACTTCGGCACGAGGTGCTTCTTATGAGGATATTTTTTCTCAAGGCGGTTTTAATTCTTATAATTCCAGAACTTCCGGTGCAAAACCACCCAAAAGCGAAAATCTTGATGTAACGCAGGACTTAAATGTTACCGCGGCTGATTTAATGAGTAATATGCCTATCTCGGTTAAGCAAAATACCTTTGTTAAATGTACAAAATGCTCCGGTGTCGGTTCAAATTGCTATGAGTGTGGCGGAACAGGGCTAAAAAAACAGACAAAAGTTTTAAATGTTAAAATTCCGAGAGGAATAAAAGAAGGTCAGAAAATCAGACTTGGTGGTGAGGGCAAAGCTGATGAATATGGCAGAAAAGGTGATTTATACTTCATTTTGAGGTTTAAAGATCCTGAATATACGATTGTCAACTCTGATTTAACTAAGAATATCGAAATAACACCCGCAGAAGCTGTATTTGGTTGCAAAAAAGATATTCAGACACTCCACGGAAAAATTAACATTAAAATTCCTCCCGAATCAAGATCCGGTCAGATGTTAAGACTTCAAAAACTGGGTCTGCCGTTAAAAACAGGAGGTTATGGAAATCTGAACGTAAAAATAATGATTAATATTCCAAAAAACCTTACGGAAAAACAAAAAGCTCTATATAAACAGCTTGCGGAGCTTGAATAATAGATAATTAAAAAATGACGGCTTGATGGCCGTCATTTTGTTTTTAAAATACGATTTTGCTGAAATCCGCAATATTATCAAACTTGTCTCTGACAAGAGCGAGCAAATTGATTTTATTCTGCTTGGCTTTTGGGTTTTCATCCATAACCAAAACTTTGTCAAAGAAATCTGTGATAAACGGAATAAGTGCGATTAATTTTGTTTCTAAAGTCTTATAATCAAGTGATTTTTCATCAATTGTTTTTGCTTCTGCGTAAAGTGCTTTTTCCTGCTCTGTTGCAAAGAGCTTTTCATCAATTGTTCTTGTGGAGGTTTCAGATTTGATGATTCTGATAATTCTGTTTATTGCTTCGTGGAATTTAGCATAGCCTTCTTTTGAAATGATTTCTTTTGTGATTTCGACTCTATTTTGGAAGTCTTTAAGATTTGAAAGAACGTGCTTGTTGCTGATTGCAGCTTCTAAAACATCGTGGCTGTACTTTTCTGAGAACAATACAACAAGTCTTTGTTCAAAGAAGTCCTTAATCGTATTAAAGAGTTTTGTTTCATCTTCAACTTTAACTGGAAGAAGTGAAATACCTTGTTTGATCAGTTCTTCAAGGTCAATATCAAGTCCTTTTTGAAGAACAGTTTTTAAGATACCGAGGGTTGCACGTCTGACACCAAGTGGGTCTTGTGAACCTGTAATCTTTTTGCCGTCAGCAAAAACGGTGATTACTGTATCAATTTTATCAGCAATACCTACAATTTGGCCTTCAAGTCCTTCTGCAAGTTCGCTTTCAGCGTTAAGAGGGAAGTAGTGTTCTTTGATACCTTTGACAACTTTTGCGTTTTCGCCTGAAATCTCAGCATATGCGCTTCCAATGTAGCCCTGAAGTTCAGTGAATTCGAATACAAGTCTTGTGACTAAATCTGCTTTTGCAAGTTCAGCTGTTCTTTTGATATCTGCGAATGGTACATTTAGCCTGTTTGAGATAGTTTCAGAGAGTTTAACCATTCTTTGAGATTTATCATAAACGGAGCCAAAGCCTTTTTGGAAAGTTACGCCTTTTAAATCTTCAATATAATCTGATAATTTTTTCTTTTTATCTTCCTCAAAGAAGAAGATAGCATCTTCAAGTCTTGCCGTAACAACTCTTTCATTTCCTGCTTTTATATTATCAAAAGTGTCTCCGATATAGTTTGAAACGGTAATGTATTTATTCAAAAGTTTTCCATCCTTATACATCGGGAAATATCTTTGGTGGACTGCCATAACGGTTACCGTAACTTTTTCGGGAATTGAAAGATATTTTTCATTAAATGAGCAGACAACCGGAACAGGCCATTCTGTCAGGAAGGTTACTTCTTCAAGTAAATCCTTTTCCATAATGACTTCAGCGCCTAATTCCTGCGCTTTTTCTTTTGAGCGTTTAATGATTTCGTTCATTCTTTCTTCAACATCAGCGATAACGTGGACTTTCCTTAACGTATCGAGGTATGAATCTATTGATTTAATTTCTACACTCTCAGCGCTGAAACGGTGTCCTCTTGAGATATTTGAGGCTTTAATGTCTGCAATCTGAAAAGGAACGATTTCATTATCCAAAAGTGAAACGAGCCAGCGGATAGGACGCTGAAATTTTACGTCAAAATCAGCCCAGCGCATAAAGTGTGAGCCTCTTAATTTCAAAATTATTTTAGGTGCTGTTTCGCTTAAAATCTCAGCTGCACTGCGGCCTTTCTGAGAAATTTTGGCAAAAACATAATTATCCTGTTTAAAGAGTTCAGAGGGGTCAATATTGTTTTTCTTTGCAAATCCGATAGCGGCAGGTGTCAAATTGCCCTGTTCATCGTAGGCAATTGTTGCGATAGGGCCTTTAACGACTTTTTCGCTGTCCTGCTGCTTAACAGGAAGATTTTCAACAATGACGGCTAAACGTCTCGGTGTTGCATAGATTTTAATGTCTGAGAAAGTTAAGTTATTATCTTTAAGTTCTTTTTCAAATTCTTCTTTTATCTGTTCAATTGCGGAAGGAATAAACTTATAGGGGAGTTCTTCCGTACCAATTTCCAGTAAATATTTTGCCATAATTTGCCTCGTTTATATAATCAATGAAATTATTATATGCTAAAAAAAAGATTTTTGGAAATTTTATTTGCAAAAGGTATAAATAGATAGTATAACAGATATATCGGAGAGTTATTTCCGCAAATTAAAAAAGGAGAATTCTTATGGTAAATTTGTTGATCAAATGGGTTTTATTTGCAGGCGTAATAATGTTTACAGCTTGGCTTATTCCTGGAATCGGTGTAGATAACTTTTGGAGCGCAATGATTGTTTGCGTTGTAATTATGCTTATTAATGCTATTCTGAAACCGATTATTCAATTTATATCTATGCCTGTTAATTTCCTTACACTCGGATTGTTCTCGTTTGTTATAAATGCTTTATTATTGTGGCTTGCAGGTTATGTAACTCCGGGGTTCAGTGTTGACGGATTTTTAAGTGCATTATTAGGTTCAATTATTATCGCTCTGTTTTTTGGATTTATTAGTAATAATTTCAAAAAAGATTAACATAATAAGTGATAGCTTTATAATAAAAAAACTGCGTAATTAATTTTACGCAGTTTTCTTTTTATATTGTCTTAAATTATTTTTCTGACGGGATTCTCATTGCATAGAATGAGCGGAGTACGAATATGATTGCTACAACCAAAAGTACTGCGCCGACAATCCAAGCTATGTTTCTGAAAGCTTCAGAAATTGCAATTTCCATAGCAAGAAGTCCAAACAGAGTTGTGAATTTGATAATCGGGTTCATTGCAACGGAAGAAGTATCTTTAAATGGGTCTCCGACCGTATCACCGATTACTGTTGCTTCATGCAAAGGTGTTCCCTTTTCATTCAAATCGACTTCAACAATCTTCTTTGCATTATCCCAGCAGCCGCCTGCATTTGCCATAAATACGGCTTGGAATAAACCAAAGATAGCAATTGCAATCAGATAGCTGACGAAGAAGGAAATCGGCTCAGGCTTATTCATAAGAGGTGCTGACAGGCATGCGAATGCTAAAGCAAATGAGAACAGTGCAATAAAGATATTGACCATACCTTTTTGAGCATATTGCGTGCATATCTTAACAACTTCTTTTGAATTTCCGATATTTGCTTTTTTATCGTTTTCGTCGCCTAATTTGATGTTTGCCTTGATGTATTCAACAGCTCTGTATGCACCTGTTGTAACAGCCTGCATTGAAGCACCTGAGAACCAGTAAATAACCGCACCCCCTGTTAATAATCCGAGAAGTGTGAACGGATTTAAGAGGTTTAAAATGGCTTCAGGCTGAATACCTAAAACATCTCTTATTACCAAAATCAATGAGAAAATCATTGTTGTTGCACCGACAACCGCAGTACCGATTAAAACCGGCTTAGAAGTTGCTTTGAATGTGTTTCCTGCACCGTCATTTTGTTCAAGATATTTTTTAGCGGTGTCAAAGTTAGCATCAAACCCGAATTCTTGTTTGATTTCTTCTTTGATGTTCGGAATTTCTTCAATGAGTGAAAGTTCATAAACTGACTGAGCATTGTCTGTTACAGGGCCGTAGCTGTCAACAGCGATAGTAACAGGTCCCATACCCAAGAAACCGAAAGCAACCAAACCGAATGCGAATACTGATGAATAGCCCATTACGGAATCAGGGATATGAAGGCTTGCAAAATAAGCTACTGCCATTAAGAATACAATAACAGCGCCAATCCAAAAGCCTGAGAAGTTACCCGAGACAAGTCCTGAGAGAATTGTCAGAGAAGCTCCGCCTTCTTTTGAAGCCGTAACAACTTCTGAAGTATGTTTTGCTTTCGGGCTTGTGAATACTTTTGTAAATTCCGGAATCAGAGCAGCACCTATAGTTCCGCAGCTGATAATTGTTGCGAGAACTAACCATAAGTGTTCGCCGAGGCTCTGGAGTGTATAGTAGCTGACGCAATAGGTCATTATGATTGAAAGGATTGATGTCAGCCATACTAAGTTTGTCAAAGGTTGTTCAAAATCGAAATCTTCTTTATCTCCGTAAAGAGCTTTGCTCAAAAGGTTATTTACTCCATAAGCAATTAAAGAAGTGATAATCATCATAAATCTCATTACGAAAATCCAAGTCAAAAGTCTGACCTGATGATCGGGGAAAACGCTCAAAAGAATGAAGCTGACGAGTGCAACACCTGTTACACCGTAAGTTTCAAAACCATCAGCTGTAGGTCCGATTGAGTCGCCCGCATTGTCACCTGTACAGTCTGCAATGACACCCGGGTTTCTCGGGTCATCTTCTTTAATACCGAATTGGATTTTCATTAAGTCTGAGCCGATATCTGCAATTTTTGTGAAGATACCGCCTGCGACACGAAGTGCAGAAGCACCGAGAGATTCACCGATTGCAAAACCGATGAAGCAGGCACCTGCCAAGTGTCCCGGGATAAACAGAAGAATTGAAAGCATAACGATAAGTTCAACACTGACGAGCAGAACACCTATGCTCATACCTGCTTTCAATGGAATATTTAAAATATTAAGTGGTTTAGACTTTAAAGATTCAAATGATGTTCTTGCATTGGCGAGTGTGTTCATTCTGATACCGAACCATGCAACTCCGTAAGAGCCTGCAATACCGACAACAGATGAAGCAAGAATAATCAATACATTCTTTAGCGTCATATGTTCAAGATAGCCGAAATAGAAAGCTATACAAAGTCCAATCAGGACTTCAAGTAAAATTAAAAATTTACCCTGCTGAATAAGATATGTTTTGCAGGTTTCAAAAATTGTGTTTCCAATATCTGTCATTGCTTTGTGGGCTTTTATTCCCTTAATGTTAAAGTAGGCAATAAGTCCCCAAATCAAGCCGAGAACAGAAACAACAATGCCGATAACCAGCATATTAAACTCTGTACCCTGAATTTTAGGAACTACCAAATCAGCTTCACCTGCAAATGCCGGGGCTGAAATTAACATTAGAGTGAATAATGCCACAATTTTTTTGAAATTAAACATATTATCTCCTCTTTTGTCTATTCAATATAATTTGTAATAATTATTATACTATAAATCTTGTTTTGTGTATTATTGTAAATATATGAAAAGGAGAGGGTATGGAAAAAGAGAAAATACTTAACCTTGTTAAAGAAAAAGGATTTTTGCTGGGTTTTGCTCTTGTGTTAATTGTCGGAATACTTTTCAGACTTTTGCTGATAAAACTTCCGCTTTGGTATGACGAGGGTTGTTCGTGGCTTGTTGCTTCAAAATCTTTTCCGTTCGGAATAAATGATTTTCTTTTTAACAAAGATTTTCAGCATACACCTCTTTATTTCTATTATCTTCATTTTTGGATGAAATTATTTGGTCAGTCTGATGTTGCTCTCAGACTTTCATCATTAATTCCGTCTATCTTTGTTCTTCCGCTTGTTTATATTGTTGCAAAACAGATTTCAAACAAGACAACAGCTCTGATTGCAATGTTTATTGCATCGACAAGCGTATTTCAGATATTTTATGCTTCTGAAGTTCGTATGTACCCTTTGGCAATTCTCTTTTCACTTTTGTCAATAAATGCACTTTTGAGATATATAACGGATTTTAAGGTAAAACAATTAGTTGAAGTCGTTGTTTATAACACATTTTTGGCTTATTTGATGATTGGCGCTCCGATATTTGTTTTTGCTGAAATAATCTGCCTTTTGTCTTATTTAAGTCAAGGCCATAAAGAAGAAATTAAAAAGGTTTTGGTGTCATTCGGGGCATTTTTGGTGCTTTTGATTCCATATTTTATTCTCCTTATTAAATATTCCGCTATACGTAGCAACTTTTTGGTTGTTCATTCGGTAGATTTATCAGTGCTTAATATCATAGGTATTTTACAGAAATTTATTTCACAATATATTTCAAATTCGATATTTTGGGTAACGACACAGCCTTATGTCATTGGAACAAAAGAGTTTGTGATGTTCCTAATACCTCTATTTGTTATGCTCTTTGCCATATATCGTGCCATAATTAAAAAAGACGAAAAAATCAAACTTATCGCCTCGATTGCACTTATAACTTTTCTTGCGTTTATTCTGACAGCACAATTTAAAGTTATAGTTCTTTCTCCGAGGTACTTGATTTATATTTCACCGATTTTGCTTATTCTTGCCGCAGTCGGTATTTCGACTTTCAATAATAAAAAAGCAGCTTTATTTCTTGCCTTTTGGTTTTTTTCAGGTGTTTTTTATCTGTTTGGGGAGAGAGATGTAGTAGATTATAAGACAAATTCTCTTTTTGCTCCTGTTCAGTATATTAAAAATATCGGTATGACATCTTCTGATTTGGTTATTATGCCTTTTGGTTCATCTGTTATCGGACATTATCTGGATGCTAATTCTCCAAAAATTCTTGATTTTGAGGCAATTCAGGAGTTTAGAAATACTGAAAATAGTAAAATTTATTCTCCCGAACAACAACAGCTTATAAAATTACTCGGTAAATCAAAGATGTTTACCGAAATAATCTTTCCTGATACAAATATATCACAGAATTTTGTCGAATATATTACTCCATATCTTGATGCTGTACCAAAAGACGGTTATGTTCTTCTTATTATGACAGGTACGGATAGAATTACCATCACAAACGACGATGAATATCAGGCATATTTTTCAAATCTCAAAGATCCTGAACAAAACCTTATGATAAGTTTTATGGTCGAATTTAACCATTCACTCTTAAAAATGATGTCCAAAGATTTTGAACTTGTTTCCACTGTGAACACTGATTTACAATTCTATATTCTTTACAAAAAAGTCAGGTAAATTTTATGAAAAAAGAAGTTTTGACAAGATTGAATAAGTTTATAGCCTCATCGGGTGTGTGTTCAAGACGTAAAGCCGATGAATATATCGAAAACGGAAAAGTCAAAGTTAACGGTAAAGTTGTGACAGAGCTTGGTTTTCAGGTGTCAAAAAAAGACAAAGTTACTCTTGAAGGCAAGTTAATTAAGCCTGAAAATCTGACTTATATCAGATATTATAAGCCGGCAGGCTATATTACGACCGCAAGTGACGAAAAGGGAAGAAAAACGATTTATGATGCACTTCCGGAGGAAGTTCGTACACTTCGCCCAATCGGAAGGCTTGATAAGGATTCAACCGGTTTGTTGCTTATGACAAATGACGGAGATTTAATCAATCAGCTTTCTCACC
>JAEEGL012598682.1_pt1 | contig 24673 bp, 21 predicted proteins | sample 9134231 | NCBI WGS metagenome assembly JAEEGL01 (sample SAMN16246548, study PRJNA631951) | gut metagenome | biome: gut microbiome; feature: rumen; material: fiber-attached | host: Bos | place: Iran: Karaj | collected 2018-10
AAGTGCGGACCAGTTTTCCAGAGGTGATCTTCTGCAGCGGAAAGCCGGATGAGTATCTCGTGAATATCTATCAGAAGATGGTGGAGGCGACCGGCCGGGCATTCGGGACACGGGCGTCTGCGGAACAATATGAACTTGTGAAAAAGGTTCTCCCGCAGGCCATCTATGATCCCGTCTCGAGAATCCTGAAGGTCGAGCCGGAAGGGGGCATGCCGGAAGGAACCGGCATGATCGCCGTCTGTTCCGGCGGTACGGCAGACGTTCCTGTCGCGGAAGAAGCTGCACAGACTGCGGAGTACTTCGGAGCCCACGTCGAGAGAGTCTATGACGTCGGCGTCAGCGGCCTGCACCGGATCCTGAACCGGCTGGACACGATCCAGAAAGCAAACTGCATCGTCGCCGTCGCCGGCATGGAGGGCGCCCTCGCGAGCGTTCTGGGTGGCCTTGTCAGCAATCCCGTGATCGCGGTTCCGACATCGGTGGGATACGGGGCGAGCATGCACGGGCTCTCCGCGCTTCTTACAATGATCAATTCCTGCGCGAACGGCATCGCCGTCGTCAATATCGACAACGGTTACGGTGCCGGCTATGTCGCGACGCAGATCAACAGGCTGGCAGTCAGAAAAGACTGAGAACGGGACAGACTCAGCGGAGCCGGTCACCCGCAGAACAGAAAGGATAAGACATGGCAGAACATCACGGCGGAAAAACACTGTATCTCGAGTGCACTTCCGGCATCAGCGGGGACATGAGCGTAGCGGCGCTGCTGGATCTCGGCGCGGATAGAGACGTGCTCATGCGCGCTCTGGACTCGGTTCCGGACGACGGATTCTCCATCGGCATCCGGCGCGTGAAGAAAGCCGGGATCGACTGCTGCAGTTTTGACGTGATCCTGGATGCTGCCCACGAAAACCATGATCATGATATGGCATACCTTCACGGGACGGCTGAGCAGCACGCGCACCCTCACGATCATGACCATGAGCACAGCCATGAACATGATGATGGCCATAGTCATGAGCACACACATCCACATGATCACGACCATGACCACGATCACCCGCATGACCACGACCATGACCATGATCACCCGCATGACCATGACCACGGCCATGAGCACCACCACAGAAGTTTTGCAGATGTACGGGAGATCCTCGCGCAGATCGATATGACGGAGCGTGCGCATGAGATCGCCCTGAAGATCTTCACGCTTGTCGCGCAGGCGGAGGCGAAAGCGCATGACCAGGCGGTCGAGGAGGTCCATTTCCATGAAGTCGGCGCGATCGATTCGATCGTGGACATCGTCGCTGCAGCTGTCTGCTTCGACGATCTCGGAATCGACGAAGTGATCATTCCGCACCTGAACGAGGGACAGGGAACCGTTCGGTGCGCACACGGCATTCTGCCCGTGCCGGTGCCGGCGGTCATAAATATCTGCGAGGCGTCGCAGCTTCCGCTGCACATCATGCAGGGCGTGCAGGGAGAGTTTGTAACACCGACAGGCGCGGCGATCGCTGCGGCGCTCCGAACCACGTCAGATCTCCCGGATGCTTTCATCATCGAGAAGACGGGACTCGGCGCGGGCAAGAGAAATTATGAGCGGGCTTCCATCCTGCGGGCATTCCTGATCCGCCCCGCGGACGAAAAAAAAAAGATAACCGGGAATAATTCGGAAGACGTCGTAAAGACAGCCGTTGATGGTACGAAAGATGCCGCAAAGACAGCCGGCGATGACACGGAAGATATCATCTGGAAGCTTGAGAGCAACATCGACGACAGCACGGGCGAACAGCTTGGTTTCGCAATGGAGCTGCTCCTGAAGGCGGGAGCGCGCGACGCGTTTTTCTCGCCGATCTTCATGAAGAAGAACCGGCCTGCCTATGAGCTGAACGTCATCTGCAGGGAAGAGAAGATCGGAGAGCTCGAGCGGATCATCTTTGAGAACACGACGACGATCGGGATCCGGCGCATCCCGTACCGGCGCAGCATCCTTCTGCGGGAGATCCGCGAAGTGGAAACGCCTTACGGCACAGCGGAATGCAAGGTGTGCGTCGTAAACGGGACGGAGCGGCCCTATCCGGAATATGAGAGCGTCGCAAAACTCTGCAGGGAGAGCGGGGTACCTTTTCAGGAGATGTACCTTCTGGTGAAGGAAGCCGCGGTGCAGAGCGGACAGAACTGATACCGGCATATTCCCCGCGGCAATGCCGCGGGGCTTTTTTGGACAAAGAAAACTTTGTACATGGTGAAAAATAAACACCGGCTTGTTTTCAACAAAGAGGAGTTTCGGGCATGAACGCTTTTCTCAGCACGCTTTGCTATATCGAAAAAGACGGCTGCTATCTCATGCTGCACCGGACCGTCAAGAAAAATGACGTCAACAAGGACAAGTGGATCGGCGTCGGCGGGCACTTTGAGCAGGACGAGAGTCCGGAGGAGTGCGTGCTCCGGGAGGTGAAGGAGGAGACAGGATACACGCTGACTTCCTATCGCTTCCGCGGGATCGTGACGTTCGTCTCCGGGGACGGAGTCACCGAGTACATGCACCTGTTCACGGCGGACGGGTATGAGGGGGAGCCGGTTCCATGCGACGAGGGCGAGCTGGAATGGGTCCCTTTCGATAAGATCGGAGAACTGAATCTCTGGGAAGGGGACAGAATTTTTTTCCGCCTTCTCTCGGAGGGGGCGCCGTTTTTTTCCCTGAAGCTGGTGTATGACGGCGGAAGTATCTTAAAGAGAGCTGCACTGAACGGGGAGGAGATGGATATTTGCCGTTGATGGAGAATATCGAATTTTTGGCTTTTTTAATATCGTCTGATTCTGTATAATTAATAGGGTATGCGGTCGGCGCCACTGAAACATTGACTTACTTGGGAATGACATTCGGAGGTTTCAGTTATGAAGAACAATGGCATCCACACCGAGTCGCTTAAGCAAGCGATTTTGACACAGTACAAAAGCGTCAGGCAGTTTTCTGGTGTGATGGGGATCCCCTACAGCACTTTAGTTACAGCATTAGAACGTGGTGTCGACGGCATGGCATACGCTACAGTTATCCGGATGTGTGAGAAGCTGTCCCTGAATCCGGTCGACTTCACGCCGATCGAGGAGGGCAACGATCTTTCCTCCCAGATCTCGACCAGAAAGGTCATGAGCCGGTACAATGTGCTCAACAAGGCGGGAAAGAAGAAGATTCTCGACATCATGGAAGACTACGGCAAAATCGACGAGTACAGAAACAGCTGATTCTGTAAGGCGGAGGTAAAGAATGACGGGGAATGTCGTCGCCGGCCAGACTCGATAATCGTTTGTTATGCGTCGGGGGCATGGCTCCCGGCGCTTGTGCGTCACAGGAACCGGATCTCTCAGGAGGCAAATATGGCTCAGCAGGCGACCAACATGAAGCGGGACATCATCGTCCTGAACCTGGAAAAGCAGTTTGATATCGTAATGGACGAGCACTTCGGCAAGACCATCGAGGAGAGTACGGACGAGGAAGTCTACCGCGGCCTGCTCGAACTGTGCAAAGATCTGACCCGCGCGACCGAGCGGAACGTCGGCGAGAAGAAGATCTATTATATCTCGATGGAATTCCTGATGGGCAGGCTTCTCATCACGAACCTCATCAACATGGGGATCTACGGCCGCGTCAGAGATATTCTGCAGCGGCGGGGCAAGGACCTCGCGAGGCTGGAAGAGCTGGAGCCGGAACCGTCTCTCGGCAACGGCGGGCTGGGCCGCCTGGCTGCCTGTTTCATGGATTCGATGGCGACGATGGGCCTTCCGGCGGAGGGCATCGGCCTCAACTACCATTTTGGCCTGTTCCGGCAGACGCTGGACGGCCGGCAGCAGGGAGCGGAGAAGGACACCTGGCTGGACCGTCCCAACTGGGAGATCGCATCGGATGTCACGTACGATGTATGGTTCGGAAACCGCAAGGTCACATCCCGTCTCTACGACATCGATGTGGTCGGCTATGACAACGGCCGCAACAAGCTCCGTCTCTTTGACGTGAAGAGCGTCGACGAGAGTCTCGTGGAAGAGGGCATCACCTTTGACAAGGAGGCGATCGAGAAGAACCTGACGCTGTTCCTTTATCCTGACGATTCAGACGAAGCGGGCAACAAGCTCCGCATCTATCAGGAGTATTTCCTGGTCAGCAACGCGGCGCAGCTCATTCTGCGCGAACTGAAGGCGCGCCAGTACGATCTCAGAAAACTGTATGACCACGCAGTGATCCAGATCAACGATACGCATCCGACGCTCATCATTCCGGAACTGATCCGGATCCTCGTGAGCGACAAAGCATTTACCATGGACGCGGCGATCGACGTCGTTTCAAAAACCTGCGCATACACGAACCACACGATCCTGGCGGAAGCTCTTGAGACATGGCCTCTCGAGTATCTGGAAGAGGTCGTGCCGCAGCTCGTGCCGATCATCCGTTACCTGGACAAGAAGGTAAAGGAAAAATTCGACGATCCTTCCGTCTATATCATCGACGAGAACAAGAGAGTCCATATGGCGTTCATCGACATCCACTACGGATTCTCGGTCAACGGCGTGGCAGCGATCCACACGGAGATCCTGAAGAACACCGAGCTGAACAACTTCTACCGGATCTATCCGGAGAAATTCAACAACAAGACCAACGGCATCACGTTCCGACGCTGGCTGATGGCCTGCAATCCGGAGCTGACGGCGCTGCTCTCCTCGAAGGTCGGGGACGGATTCAAGAAGCGCGGAGTAGGACTGGAGGCACTCAGACAGTTTGAGGACGACGACGCCGTCCTCAGCCGGATCTCTGAGATCAAACGGGAGAAAAAGGAACAGCTGGCCGCGTATATTGCGGAGCATGAGAAGGTGCAGCTCGATGTGGACGGCATCTTCGACGTACAGATCAAGAGACTGCATGAGTACAAGCGCCAGCAGATGAACGCTCTGTACATCATTCATAAGTACCTTGAGATCAAGAGAGGAAAAAAGCCGGTCCGCCCGATCAACTTCATTTTCGGCGCGAAGGCGGCGCCCGCCTACATCATCGCGAGGGACATCATCCACCTGCTGCTCGTCCTGCAGGAGATCGTGAACAACGATCCGGACGTCAACCAGTGGATGCACATGGTCTTCGTGACCAACTACAACGTGAGCTACGCGGAGCGGCTCATTCCCGCCTGCGATGTCTCAGAGCAGATCTCCCTGGCATCCAAGGAGGCATCCGGCACGTCCAACATGAAGTTCATGCTCAACGGCGCAGTGACGCTCGGAACGATGGACGGCGCGAACGTCGAGATCGCGCAGCTCGTCGGGCCGGAGAATATCTTCACGTTCGGGGCGGATGCGGATACCGTCATCGCGCATTACAAGAATGCGGACTATGTCTCGAAAGATCTGTACCGCAAGAGCCCGGTGATCCGCGAGGCGGTGGACTTCATCGTGGGCAGGCAGGCACTGAAGGCCGGATGCAGGGAAAACCTCTACCGGCTCTACAATGAACTTCTCCGTAAAGACTGGTTCATGACGCTGCTCGACTTTGAGGACTACATCAGGGTGAAGGACGAGACCTTCGCTGCCTATGAGGACCGGCGGTCGTGGGAGAAGAAAATGCTCGTCAATATTGCGATGGCGGGACAGTTCTCCTCCGACAGGACCATCGCGGAATACGAGAAAGATATCTGGAAACTGGAAGGCTGAGCGATGTCGCCGCTGACCGTTTACAAACTTGTGATCTTACATATGCTGAGCCGTACGGAAGGAAAAATGCAGGCGTCATACCTCGCGTTTTTCCTTCTGGAGAACGGCTACGCCAATCTCGTGAACCTCGCGCTCACGTTCGGAGAGCTGGAAGAGAGGGAACTTGTCGAAATTACGGATGAGGATGGAAGATCCTTTGTCCGCATCACACAGGCCGGAAGAGAGGCATTGCATTACTTCGGGGACGATCTCAGCATGGAGATCGAGCAGCAGGCGGACCGGTTTCTTAGCGATCACGGGCTGATCCGCTGAGTCCGGAGCGGCTGCGGCGCCGCTTTCGGAAAGAAGCCATCGTGATCATATCCGGTGCGCTTTTCACTCTTGTCAAATCAGTTTTGCCGTTCTATAATCGGTTTTGAAATTGCACCATCAATTCTTTCGTCCGGGTCACGGACAGTAAAGATCCCAATTGTTTTATCAAAGTACAGGAATCATATGACTAGAGAAATGTATGAAAGTCTGGCGCTTTCGGATCTTCGCGCGATAGCGAAGCAGCGCTCGATGAAAAAGACTTCTTCGCTCAAGAAGTCTGAACTCATTGACGCCATGCTTCTGCAGGACCAGATCGACGCGAAAGCGGCGAAGGAAGCCAGGGAAAAAGAGGCCGGGAAGGCCAGGGAAGCGAAGGAGAGCGCAGAAGCCAGGGAAGCGAAAGAGCAGCGACCCGCGAAAGAAAAGGCTTCTTACGCACAGGACAAAGAAGCTGCCGACAGGCAGGACAGGAACTACCAGCAGCGGCAGCAGCGGCAGGCGCCGCGCCAGCCGGTCCGGCCGGATACGCCGATCCATCATAAGGATGAGTTCGCTGCCGAGCTCGACAGCGGTGAGATCGCGAACGGCATTCTGGAAGTCATGCCTGACGGATACGGTTTTATCCGCTGCGAGAACTATATGCCCGGCGACAACGATATTTACGTCGCACCGAGCCAGATCCGCCGCTTCCGCCTGAAGACAGGCGATATTCTGAAAGGCAACATCCGTGTGCGGACGCAGGGAGAGAAGTTCAGCGCCCTGCTGTACGTCAAGTCGATCAACGGCTACGCGCCGGAAGAGGCGACGAGGAGATTCAATTTTGAGGATATGACGCCCATTTTCCCGGATGAGCGGATCCGCCTGGAGAAGCCGGGCGCCGGCATCGCGATGCGGGTGATGGATCTCATGTGCCCGGTCGGCAAGGGACAAAGAGGCATGATCGTCTCGCCGCCGAAAGCCGGCAAGACGACTCTCGTCAAAGAGGTCGCCCGCTCGATCAAAGTCAACAATCCGGAGATCCACCTGATCATCCTGCTGATCGACGAGCGGCCGGAAGAAGTTACCGACATCAAAGAAGCGATCGAAGGACCGAATGTTGAGGTCATCTACTCAACGTTTGACGAACTGCCGGAGCACCACAAGCGCGTCTCCGAGATGGCGATCGAGCGCGCGAAGCGCCTCGTCGAGCACAAGAAGGACGTCATGATCCTCCTGGATTCCATCACGAGACTCACGAGGGCTTACAACCTTACCGAGCCGTCCAGCGGAAGGACGCTCTCCGGCGGCCTGGATCCGGCGGCGCTGCACATGCCGAAGAGATTCTTCGGCGCGGCGAGAAACATGCGGGAAGGCGGAAGCCTCACGATCCTCGCGACTGCTCTGATCGAGACCGGCAGCAAGATGGACGACGTCGTCTATGAAGAGTTCAAGGGAACGGGCAATATGGAAATGGTACTCGACCGGAAGCTGTCCGAGCGGCGCATCTTCCCGGCGATCGACATCCAGAAATCCGGGACGCGGCGCGACGACCTTCTGCTGACGCCGGACGAGCTCGACGCGATCAATACCCTGCGCAGGGCATTCAACGGCATGAAGTCGGACGAGGCAGTTGATCACGTGCTCGACCTGTTCGCAAAGACGCGGACGAACGGGGAGTTCGTGAACATGGTGAAAAAGATCAAGTGGACATTCTGAGCAAGGCCGGTACCGGTCTACTCCGGCAGGCCGGGGTGGGAGCTGAGCCAGGAATTGTGGTAGTGCGGATCGTACGTCACCTCCTCGCCGAACCATGAGGGAGGCGTAAATGCCTTTGCCTCCTCCTCGCTTCCGAATTCCACTTCCGCAATGACAAGACCTTCAAACGGGGCATCGAAGAGATCAAGTTCGATGCTCCGCTTTTCTTTCTGTCCCTCCAGCGGGATCACGACGCGCCGCTTCCGGATGACGATCCCATCCGCTTTTTCACACAGATGCCGGTAGGACTCCGCTGTGAGCGGAAGATTGTACTCCTGTCTTACAAGAAGGCCGGCGCCTTTATAGGTCAGATAGTATTCGTCGTTGTCTCTCCGCACTCTCACGACCGGAGCAGTCGAAAGATACCCCTGTTCAATGATCCTGACGGGATACCTGTCAAGATCCGCAGGCAGCACGGTTACTTTAAACTTGCGTTCTATTTCCATTTTTATTCGGCCCTTTCCGGTCTGTTATGAAAAACAGCGTGTTGTTTTCGAAGCTACTGCATATATAATAACAGTAACATAAAAGGCGAATTCGGAGAAAGTGAAAGAACTTAAGTACATTGAACTGTACAACAAGCAGTATGGCGAGATCCGTACCCAGGAAGGGCAGGATCGCAGAAAGAGAGCCGCGGACCATGCACTGGAAGAGACCAGAAAAGAGGCCAGAAAGGGTCCGGAAATTGAGGGCGCCGAATCTTTGAAAAACGCCGCGAAAAACGGCTTCAAATATGAAAAAAAGCGCCGCGGAAAGCGGCGCTTATTGTTTCTAAAATACACCACGGAAAGAGCGTCCCCGGTCTTCTGATGTAGTATAGCCGGGGACCTTGCCGCGTCTGCGCTCCGTGATCAGGTAATTCATGACCTGCGTCCGGGTGATGATGCCGATAAAGGACCCCAGATCGTCGACGACCGGCACGAAGTTCTGCGAATTCGCCATGTGCAGAAGATCTTCGATGTCCGATGTGATGCTGACGGACTCATAATCCCTCCTTCGCCGGATCGCGGAGAGCGGCCTTTCTTCCGCAGCCCGGAGCGTCAGATTCGCGTATTTCTTGATGTCCCAGAGAAGATCCCCCTCGCTGAGAGTCCCCAGATACTGTCCCGTCTTTTCGCTGATAATGGGAACGGTGCCGAACCGGTGCGCCTCCATCTTTTCCAGGATCTGGCGCATATTGTCGGTATCATATACATAAGTGACGTCACTTTTCGGCGTCAGGAAAAACGATATATTCATGCTTATTCAGCCTTGCAGGGATACACGATCGAGTCCGCGACCTTCTGCGCCGCCTCCTCTCCGAGATAGTGCGCGATGATCGCGAGGGAAAAGTCGATCGCAGTGCCGACACCGCGGCTTAAGATCATATTGCCCGTGACGACGACAGGATCTTTTTTTACGTCCGCGCCGTATTCCGCAAGTTCATCCATGCGGACGGTGTGGCAGGTGGCGGGACGGCCCTTCAAAAGGCCGAGATGCGCGAGGATCGTCGGAGCCGCGCAGATCGCCGCGAGCTGCTTTCCTTCAGCGTGGAAGCGGATGACCGCATCCTTCAGCGCCTCACAGTTCTCCAGATTGACGGTGCCGGGCATACCGCCGGGCAGGACCAGCATATCGTAGTCGTCGAAATGAACCTCGTCGACCGTCATGTCGGTCACGATCAGAGTGTCGTGGGAGGAGCGGATGAGCGGCTTATCGGAAACAGCGACGGTCGATACGGGGATACCCGCACGGAAGAGCAGGTCGACCGGCGTGAGCGCCTCGATCATCTCCGTGCCGTCTGCGAGGAAAATGGCGACTTTCTTATCAGTCTTCTGTACGAACATGCTGAAAATCTCCTTTATGATGAGCCAATTCTGATTCTGAAATTTTCGGATTGCCTGATGCAGGACCGGATGGAAGCTGCCGGGGCTGTCCCGGCACTTCAGCTGATCCGCCGCGTCCATAGCAATTATAACGGATATGATACCGAATTCCATGGACAAATTGTGAAATATATCTAAATTCATGTACACGTCAGCAAGGCAGCATGCCAGGACCGGCGATATGTCGGATCTGCGCGCTTTTGCGGTGAGGATACCGGCGCGCATGCCGCTGTACAAAATCGGGATCCCTATGATAAAATATATCTTCGTATGCGATTCTATTTGAGAAGAACCGTTCAAGACACAGAATGACGAGGAGGATATACCCGGTATGAATGTAAGTGTGGAGAAACTGGAAAACAGCATGGCAAAACTCACGATCGAGATCGAACCCGACAAGTTCGAAGAAGCGATCGTACGCGCATATAATAAGCAGAAGGGGAGGATCAACATCCCCGGGTTCCGCAAGGGCAAGGCGCCCAGGAACGTCATTGAGAAGCTGTACGGTCCTGCCGTCTTCTATGACGAGGCGGCGAATGACATCATCAACAGCACTTACGGCGATGCTGCGGATCAGTCTGGAGAAGAGATCACTTCGAATCCCAGCATCGACGTCGTCCAGATCGAGTCCGGCAAGCCTTTTATCTATACGGCTGAGGTCGCTCTGAAGCCCGCTGTCAGCCTCGGCAAGTACAAAGGCGTCGAAGTCACGAAGAAGGAGATCAGCGTTACGGACGAGCAGATCGACGCGGAGATCGGCCGGGAGCGCGAGAGAAACGCGAGCTATAACGACGTGACGGACAGACCGGTCGCGGACGGCGATATGATCACGCTCGATTTTGAAGGCTTCGTGGACAGCGAGGCGTTTGAAGGCGGCAAGGGCGAGAACCACGCGCTGACTATCGGCTCCGGCCAGTTCATTCCCGGTTTTGAGGAACAGCTGATCGGCGCTCCGATCGGCGAAGAAGTCGAAGTGAACGTCACGTTCCCCGAGAACTATCAGGCGGAGAATCTGAAGGGCAAGGCGGCAGTCTTCAAGTGCACCGTGAAGTCCATCCGCGAGAAGAAGCTTCCTGAGCTGGACGACGCTTTCGCAGACGAAGTTTCCGAGTTTTCCACGCTTGCGGAGTACCGCGAGGACGTGAAGAAGAGACTGATGGAGTCCGCTGAGAACGCGGCGAAGCGCGAGAAGGAAGACGAGGCGGTCAAGGCGGTCGTCGCGGATTCCAAGATCGACATCCCGGCTCCAATGCTGGAGACGCAGCAGAGACAGATGGTCGATGAGTTCGCACAGCAGTTCCAGATGCAGGGCATCTCCATGGAGCAGTACATGCAGTGGACCGGTCAGACCGTGGAATCCATGATGGAATCCATGAAGGACCAGGCGGATATGAGGATCCGTTCCCGCCTGTGCCTCGAGCAGATCGCGAAGGACGAGAACATCACCGTCTCGGACGAAGAGTACGAGGAAGAGCTGAAGAAGATGGCGGAGCAGTACCGCATGCAGCTCGACGACGTGAAAAAGTTTGTCACCGGCAAGGCAGAAGAACAGATGAGGAAGGATCTCGCGGTCGGCAAGGCGGCGACGTTCGTCGTGGATCATGCCGTTGAGGTCGAGAAGAAGGAAGAGAAGAAAGAAGAGAACTAAAGAGAACTAAGAGGACGACTATGGCAAGCTTTATTCCTTATGTAATTGAGCAGACGGGGCAGGGCGAGCGCTCTTATGACATATTCTCCCGTCTATTGAAGGAGAGGATCGTCTTCCTGGGCGACCAGGTGACGGACCAGACGGCGGAGCTCGTCGTCGCGCAGATGCTTTTCCTTGAGGGCGAAGATCCGGAAAAGGACATCCAGTTCTATATCAACAGCCCCGGCGGATCCATCTCCGCAGGCATGGCGATCTACGACACGATGAATTTTGTGAAGTGCGACGTCTCCACGATCTGCGTCGGAATGGCAGCAAGCATGGGTGCCTTCCTTCTCGCAGGAGGCACGAAGGGCAAACGCTTTTCCCTGCCGAACTCGGAAGTCCTGATCCATCAGCCGCTCGGCGGCACCGAGGGACAGGCGTCCGACATCGCGATCCAGGCGGCGCACATGGCGCGGATCAAAGAGCGCATGAACCGCATCCTCGCGCAGAACACAGGTAAAGATTACGAGCAGATCGTAAAAGATACCGACCGCGACAATTGGATGACGGCGCAGGAAGCTTTGGAGTACGGAATCATCGACCATATCTACACGACGCGGAAAGAAGCCGAAGAGGACAAATAAGGAAGACACGACATGGCTGACAATAAGAGAATGCAGCCGCAGGGACCGCGGCGCTGTTCTTTCTGCAACCGGACGGAGAACCAGGTGCGCAAGCTCCTCGCTGGTCCGGAAGGCATCTACATCTGCGACGAGTGCATCATGATCTGCTCCGACCTCATGCAGGAGGCACTGGAGGAGGATGAAGAAGTCCGTGTCCGGGACGCCGCGATGGAGATAAACCTCCTGAAACCCGCGGAGATCAGCGAATTCCTTGATGAGTATGTCATTGGCCAGGAGGAAGCGAAGAAAGTCCTGAGCGTCGCCGTCTACAATCACTACAAGAGAGTGATGGCGAACACGGAAAAGGACGACGTCGAGCTGCAGAAAAGCAATATCCTGATGCTCGGCCCGACCGGCTCCGGCAAGACTTATCTGGCGCAGACCCTGGCGAAGATCATCAACGTCCCGTTCGCGATCGCGGACGCGACGACGCTCACGGAAGCGGGATACGTCGGCGAAGACGTGGAGAATATCCTTCTGAAGCTGATCCAGGCGGCCGATTACAACATCGAGCGGGCGCAGCTCGGCATCGTCTACATCGACGAGATCGACAAGATCTCCAAAAAGGGCGAGAACGTCTCGATCACGAGAGACGTCTCCGGCGAGGGCGTACAGCAGGCGCTGCTCAAGATCGTCGAAGGAACGGTCGCTTCCGTTCCGCCGCAGGGCGGACGCAAGCACCCGCAGCAGGAACTGATCCAGATCGACACGTCGAACATCCTTTTCATCTGCGGCGGTGCGTTTGACGGGCTGGAGAAGATCATCAACCGGCGGCTCGACTACCGCGCGATCGGCTTCGGCGCCAACGTGAAGGAACGGCGGGACGACGAGGTCGGATCGCTCCTGAAGGAAGTCATGCCGGAAGATCTCGTGAAGTTTGGCCTGATCCCGGAATTCATCGGCCGTGTGCCGGTCGTCGTCTCTCTGGACGGACTGGACGAGGAAGCGCTGGTGAAGATCCTTACGAAGCCGCGCAACGCGCTGATCAAACAGTATCAGAAACTGTTCGGTTTCGATGACGTGAGGCTGACCTTTGAACATGAAGCTGTCGCAGCTATCGCGAAACTCGCCGTCGACCGGAAGACGGGCGCGCGGGGACTTCGCTCGATCATGGAGAAGGTCATGATGGACGTCATGTTCACGATCCCTTCGGACGAGACGATCACAGAATGCATCATCACGAAGGAAGCCGTCACCGACGGAGCGCAGCCGAAGCTCATCCGGCGCGGAGAGCGGCGGGAAGTGCTGCCGGCATAAACCTTTCGGAAAACAAGAATCTGCAGAGCCCCTGTTTTCCCGATCCTTCGGAAGGATAGGGAGAGCAGGGGCTTATTTACGGAGTGCCATGGTAATCAGATCAGTTAATCTGGATATTGTCTGCGGCGTGACGAGCCGGATCCCCGAGACGTCGATGCCTGAATTTGCCTTTGCGGGGAAAAGCAACGTCGGAAAATCGACGCTGATCAACGGCCTCATGAACCGCAAGGCCTATGCGAGGACCAGCGCGAAACCCGGCAAGACGCAGACGATCAACTACTACAACATCAATAACGAGTTTTATCTCGTGGACCTGCCCGGCTACGGATACGCGACCGCAGGCGTCGACGTCAAGGCAAAGTGGGGCAGGATGATCGAGGACTATCTCTACCGCAGCGGAAGTCTCCGTGCAGTCTTCCTTCTTCTCGACGCCCGGCACGAGCCTTCGGAGAACGACGTCCTCATGTTCGACTGGGTCTGTGGCGCTGGCTTCATTCCGGTCGTCATCGCGACCAAGGCGGACAAGCTGAAACGCAGCCAGCTCGCGGAGCGCAGGAAGACCCTCCACGACAGGCTCCTCACAATGAGCAAGTACGGTGACGTCGCGGATTTCGACCTGATCTTCTGGTCCGGCACGACGAAGGATGGCAGGGAGGAGATCTACGACGTCATTGAACAGCTGATCGCGGCGCCGATGGAGAGAAGGCAGCTCGCCGGGGCGGACGGGAATCGGAAGGCGGCCGCGGAGGCGGCTTCTGATAAGCCGGAAAAAGCATCAGGGAATACGTCAGAAGGCAAGGCAAAGAATGCCGGCGGAAAAGCGACGGGCGGAAGAGAAAAGAATGCCGCTGGGAAGACTGGCAGCAGAGCAAAGAATGCTGCCGGGCGGAAGACACCCGGGAAGAAAACCGGTACCGCAGCCGGAAAGAGAACCGGTACTGCAGTCGGAAAGAAAACCGGTACTGCAGCCGGAAAGAGAACCGGCGCCACATCAGGGAGAAGAACCGGCACATCCTCCGGGAAGAAAACGAACCGGTAAGACCGGGGCGGCTATGCCGCATATAACAGAGTCAGAGAAGAAGTCCGATGCAGGTCGGGCTTCTTTTTTTGCGTAAAATACAATATTATTAGTGGTAAGGAGTCCGGAACTATCGCAGGAAAGGATCGGCGTTCCGAAAGGTATGCTGATGATATCTGTCCTGGGAATGAATACCGGACCGGCCGCGTTTGTCAACAGCGGCAGTTTGTGCCTGACGGCGCAGGGCTGCCGGAACGGAAATGGATCGTTCAGGATCAGACAGGTGGTGAATATGGCATTTTTTAAGAACAAGAACAAAGATGAGAACATCGAGCCGGCTGAGCAGCCTTCATGGGACGAGAGCAAGCCGGAAACATTCATGGGTGCTGCGGCAGCCGCCGTGGAAGAAGTAAAAGTCAAAGGCATCGAGAATCTCAGAACCTACAAGCGGGACCGGTATATTCTCGGGATCGTGGCGATATTTATCGGCCTGCTGTTTCTGATCTGGCCGGCGCAGTTCCTTTCCATGCTGGCACAGTGTGTCGGTGCTCTGCTCGTTATTTCCGGCGTCATCGCCCTCATCATGTACTTCACGAACCAGGAACGTGCACTGATTGGCGGCGCTCTCGTGGTGATCGGGATCATCATCGGGGTGATCGGCGTTTGGATCATTATTCATCCGGAAGTGCTGGTCGGACTGGCACCCAAGATCATCGGACTGATCCTCATTTTCTCCGGTATGACCGGGATCGGTGAGACGGTCACACTTATCAGGCTGGATTATGACTTCTGGTGGCTCACGCTGCTCCTGACGTCGATCACGATCGCTATCGGCGTGGTCCTGTTCGTCCGTCCGTTCGAGGCAGCAAATCTGTTTGCCCGGATCGTCGGCCTGACCTTCCTGTATGACGGCATAACAAGCATCTGGATCACGTCGCGCATCTCTGCCGGAGTCAGAAAGGCCAAAGAAGCCATACACCAGTTTGGACAGGACGTGGCACAGGACCTGTCGGCGATCGGCGGGGCAGGAGCTGCTGCGGCTGGCCCTTCCTTTGTCGATGAAGCTGCGGAACAGGCTGCGGAAACAGCTCCCGGGAAATCGGAAAAGAAATGGAAAGGCTTTGGCGGCCTGTTCGGAAAAGGCAAGAAGAAAGACAGCGATGAGATATTCACCGCTGCGCCGGAAGAATCCGGCACCGGCATCGGAAGCATGCCCGACTTTTACGGAGCTCCCGAGACAGCCGGCGAGCCCGCAGCTGCGCCTGAGGGAGAAGCCATTCCTCTCGGCGGACCTGTCGAAGAGAAAGCAGGTGAGACAGCGGAAGAAAAGACGGAAGAGAAGAAGGATGATTTTGATGAGAGCATCTTTATTCCGTAAATCCCGAAAGCAGACAGACCAGCCGGGGAAATCTCCGGCTGGTAAGAAAGATAAGCGGCCGGCAGGGTGATCCCTGCCGGCCCTCTTTTTCTCCGTTCAATAATCCTTCAATATATGACATGTCTTTGAAACATCTTTGAAACAGCAGCCATATCTTTCAAGGAATCCTCAAAACAAGACTTGTATTTGAAACATTTTTGAAAAAGTAACCGCATCTTTCAAAGAATCCTCAATACAAGACTCGTATTTGAAACTTTCTTGAAAAAAGCGTTGTATTTTTCAAGAAACCCTCAAAACAAGACTTGTATTTGAAACATTTTGAAAAGCATCCGCATCTTTCAAGGAATCCTCAATACAAGACTTGTTTTTGAAACATCTTTGAAACGACAGCCGGACCTCTCGGAAATTCATCAATGAAACGGTATAGATGTGTGTTGACATACAAATGATATGTGTTATAGTAGTTATAGCACAAGAGAAATTAAACTGCCTGTGCAAAGAAAAGGCTACCGCAGTAGCTTCCACACCGCAATGGTTTCCACATCGCAGCACTTCCGCCCGAAAAAGAAGCACGAGGAGTATAATGTAGGAAGCCGGCGGGCCGGCGGAGTAATGCGGCACACAGGCAGGGGAGGTGACAATGAACATTAAGAAATTTACGCAGAAATCGATCGAGGCGATCAGCCGGTGCGAGAAGCTTGCGTATGAGTACGGAAACCAGCAGATCGAGCAGGAACACCTGCTCTACGCGCTGCTGACGATTGAGGATTCGCTGATTCTGAAGCTGATCGAGAAGATGGGCATCTCAACGCAGATGTTCGTGCAGGGAGCGGAGACACTGCTCAGCCGCTGCCCGAAGGTACAGGGCGATGCGCAGGTCTACGTGGGGAGTGAACTGAACCGGGTCCTGCTTTCCGCGGAGGATGAGGCGAAGACGCTCGGAGACGAGTATGTCTCCGTCGAGCATCTGTTCCTGTCGCTGATCAGCAAAGCAGACAGCGGGATCAAAGCGTTCCTGAACCGGAACGGGGTCACCAGGGACAGCTTTCTGCAGGTGCTGCAGACGGTGCGCGGCAATCAGCGCGTCGTCAGCGATAACCCGGAAGCAACTTATGACACGCTCGAGAAATACGGCGAGGAGCTCGTCGCAAAAGCGAGGGACCAGAAGATGGATCCCGTCATCGGGCGGGACGCGGAGATCCGGAACGTCATCCGGATCCTCTCCAGAAAGACGAAGAACAACCCGGTGCTGATCGGCGAACCCGGCGTCGGCAAGACGGCGGTCGTCGAAGGCCTGGCGCAGCGGATCGCGCGGGGCGACGTTCCGGACGGCCTGAAGGACAAGAAGATCTTCTCCCTGAACATGGGATCGCTCGTCGCCGGTGCGAAATACAGGGGCGAGTTTGAAGAGCGTCTGAAAGCCGTGCTCGATGAGGTGAAAAAGAGCGAGGGCGAGATCCTGCTTTTCATCGATGAACTTCATACGATCGTCGGCGCGGGCAAGACGGACGGCGCACTGGATGCGGGCAATATGCTCAAGCCCATGCTCGCGCGCGGCGAACTGCACTGCATCGGTGCGATGACCCTCAAGGAATACAGGGAGAACATCGAGAAGGATGCGGCGCTGGAGCTCCGGTTCCAGCCGGTCATGGTGGACGAGCCCACCGTGGAGGACACGATCTCGATCCTGCGCGGACTGAAAGAGCGGTACGAGGTCTACCACGGCGTCAAGATCCTCGACAATGCGCTCGTTTCAGCGGCGGTGCTCTCGAACAGATATATCACTGACCGTTTCCTGCCGGACAAGGCCATCGACCTCGTGGATGAAGCGTGCGCGCTGATCAAGACAGAAATGAATTCGATGCCCACGGAGCTCGATGAGCTTCAGAGGCGGATCCTGCAGATGGAGATCGAGGCGACGGCGCTGCGCAAGGAAGAGGACACGCTGAGCAAAGAGCGCCTGGAAGATCTTGAGAAGGAACTGGCGGAGCAGAAATCCGAATTTGAGAACCAGAAACTGAAATGGGAGAACGAGAAAGCCCGCGTTGACAGGCTCTCCGGACTCCGGGAACAGATCGATTCGGTCAGCAGCGAGATCCAGAAGGCACAGCAGGACGGCGACCTGAACCGCGCGGCGGAACTCCAGTACGGACAGCTGCCTTCCCTGAAGGCACAGCTCGAAGCGGAAGAGGAAGCGCTGAAGGATGCGGACCTGTCGCTGGTCCATGAAAAAGTGACGGAAGAGGAGATCGCGCGTATCATCTCCCGCTGGACCGGGATCCCCGTCACCAAGCTGACGGAGAGCGAGCGCAGCAAGACGCTGCACCTGCCGGAACAGCTGCACCTTCGCGTCATCGGCCAGGACGAGGCCGTGACGAGAGTCTCGGAGGCGATCATGCGGAGCAAAGCCGGCATCAAGGACCCGACAAAGCCGATCGGTTCGTTCCTGTTCCTCGGCCCGACGGGTGTCGGCAAGACGGAACTCGCGAAGGCGCTGGCACAGGCGCTTTTCGACGACGAGAAGAACATGGTCCGGATCGACATGAGCGAATATATGGAGAAATTCTCCGTGTCCCGCCTGATCGGGGCACCTCCCGGATACGTCGGGTATGATGAAGGCGGCCAGCTGACGGAGGCTGTCCGGCGCAAACCGTTCTCTGTCATCCTGTTTGACGAGATCGAAAAAGCGCATCCTGACGTATTCAACGTGCTGCTGCAGGTCCTCGACGACGGGCGGATCACCGATTCGCAGGGCAGGACCGTGGATTTCAAGAATACGATCATTATCATGACGTCCAATATAGGATCCCCGTATCTTCTGGACGGGATCGATGCGGACGGCAATATCCGGCCGGAGGCGGCAGAAGCCGTCGAGGGAGAACTGCGGGCGCATTTCCGTCCCGAATTCCTGAACCGGCTCGATGAAGTGATCCTGTTCAAGCCGCTGACGAGGGAGAATATCAGTGCGATCATCGACCTCCTCATCGCGGATATCAATAAACGGATCGCGCCGCAGAATCTGACGGTCTCCCTGACAGACGCGGCAAAAGAACTGATCACGAAAGAAGCTTACGACCCGGTCTACGGGGCGCGTCCGCTCCGCCGCTACGTGCAGCGGAATGTCGAAACGCTGGCGGCAAAGAAGATCCTCGGCGGCGACGTACACGAAGGAGACACCCTTGTCATGGATGTCAAAGACGGGCATCTTTCGTTCTGAGGGATGAAAGCTTCTTCTGACGGCAGAGAGCGCCTTACGCTTCGTCGGGCTCTTCGGAAATGGCGAGCGTAAAGACAAATTCAGTCCCGACGCCCTCGGTGCTGACAACGTTGATGTTCTGGCCATGGGCCTTGATGATCTCTTTGACGATCGAAAGGCCGAGGCCGGAACCGCGTTTGTCCTTACCGCGGGAACTGTCGGATTTATAGAAGCGGTTCCAGATCTGGGACAGGTCTGCCTTGCTGATGCCGCAGCCGCTGTCCTTTACGGAAATATAGCATTTATCATATTTTTCTTCCGTCTCGATCTTGATGGAAGAGTTGCGGTCGGAAAATTTGATCGCGTTGTCAAGCAGGTTGTAAAGGACCTGCTTTATTTTTTCCATATCGGCGTTGACGAAAAGCGTTTCCCCCGTCAGGACGATATCGAGCGTGATGCGTTTCCTGCGGCAGGGATCCTCGAAGAGGGCCGCGAGGTCGCGGATCACGACATTGATGTCGAAGTCGGTCTTTTTCAGAACCGCTTCGTCGATGTCGATCGTGTTCATTTTGAGGATCTGCTGCGTCATGTTTTCGAGCCGGTCTGCTTCCTGGCCGATGATCCGCAGATACTTTTCATGCATCTCCGGCGGGATCGTCCCGTCGATCATCGCTTCCGTGAATCCCTTGATCGAGGTGAGCGGCGAACGGAAATCATGCGAGACGTTCGCGATGAATTTCCGCTGGTATTCGTTCGCTTTTTCGATGTCTTCGGCCATCAGGTTCATGGATTCAGCGAGATACCCGATCTCGTCATTGGAATTGACGCGGATCCGGTAGTGCAGGTCGCCGCTCCCGTAAGCGAGAGCGCCTTCCTGGATGCGGCGGAGCGGGCGGTAGACCGAGACGGTGAATTGCAGCAGGAATACAAAAGAAAGCGCGATGAAGACGATCGCGAGAATAAACAGGACCGACGTCAGAGAATCCCGTTCCGCGTAGATATCCGACATGGATTTGTGGATCGCGACGTATCCGCGAAGCCGCATGCCCGAAGTCACGGGCAGCATGACATGCATCGTGTCTTCCGGATAGCAGTTATAAAAAGACCCGATCTCATAGTACTGCGGGCCGAAAGAAGCTGCGTCGAAGCCGTCGATCATGACCGGCGTACCGGGGGTGACCTGCCGGTCTGTCGCGATCAGCAGCGCGCCTTTGTCATCGAGGATCCAGATATTGCTCGACTGATAAGCGGACAGAAGTTTTACGGAAGGCGCGAGGTTTTTTTCGCTGCCGCTTGAGAAAAACAGGATCGCCGCATCGCTCGTGGCGATCTCATTGGCTTCGTTATAAAGCACGCGCGCCGTATTCTTAGCCAGCCGCTTTTCAAGCAGGAAAGGGCCGAGCGTAGCCACGACGACCAGGATCACGATCGCCAGCGCAATATATGACACTATGAATTTGGCATAGATGGAGCGTTTCACGTTTATTTTGTTTCGAATTTGTACCCGACGCCCCAGACCGTGCTGATCGCCCAGGCGTCATTTTCATCGAATTTCTCACGAAGCCGCTTGATGTGCACGTCGACCGTGCGCGTATCGCCAAGATATTCATATCCCCAGATGTGGTCGAGGAGCTGCTCGCGCGTAAAGACGCGGTTGGGCTGGGATGCCAGGAAATAAAGAAGCTCCAGTTCTTTGGGCGGAAGATATAAAGGCTTGCCTTCGTAGGTGACCGCATAGTTCGTAAGGCTCACCGTAAGTCCCGGATATTCGACACGGTCGCCTTCCTGCGCGCTGTCGCCTGGCCGTTCAGCCGCGGTCCGCCGAAGGACCGCTTTGACCCGCGCGACCAGTTCTTTCGGATCGAAGGGCTTGATCATGTAGTCGTCCGCGCCGAGTTCGAGCCCCAGGACCTTGTCAAAGGTCTCGCCTTTGGCGGAGAGCATGATGATAGGCGTCATGCTGACCTGGCGGATCCGGCGGCAGACTTCATAGCCGTCGATGCCGGGAAGCATGAGGTCGAGCATGATGAGATCGGGCTCGAAAGTGCGGAAGAGCGCGATGGCTTCTTCCCCGTCCTGCGCGATCTGTGTTTCATACATTTCCTTCGTCAGGTACAGGGAGATCAGCTCCGCGATATTCGCGTCGTCGTCCACGATCAGGATCTTCTGTTTTGATGCCATTTGATAACCCCTTATTTCAATTCGGCAATCGTTACGCCGGCATCCCCCTCGCCGAATTCGCCGAGGCGGAAAGATTTGACGTGCTTTTCGGATTTCAGATATTTATGAATGCCGCTCCGGAGAGCGCCTGTGCCTTTCCCGTGCACGATCCGTACTTCCGAGAGCCTTGCCATATAGGCGTCGTCGAGGAATTTCCCGAGTTCCGCGCAGGCTTCGTCCACGGTCTTTCCGAGCAGGTTGATCTCGGAAGAGACGTACATGGCTTTCGGCGCGTTTTTTGCGCCTCCCGCCGGAGCCTGTATGCGTTTCGGCACTTTGACTTCTTCTTCCTCCACCGCTTCCAGGTCGGAAATATGAACCTTCGTCCGCATGATCCCGGCCACGACGAAAAGGTTTCCTTTCGCGTCCGGCAGGGTATTGACGATGCCGCGCACGCCCATGGACAGGATCATGACCGTATCGCCGACATGGAGGTCAGCGGCGGTCAGGCCGCCTTTTTTCTTCTTCCCGGTCTGCTCGCGGGCATTCTCCCCGTAATTGGACATTTTCCGGCGGAGCTTTTCCCGCTTTTCTTCGAGTGTCCGGATATCTGCCCCGGTCTCCCTTGCGCGCGCAAATTCGCGGATCGTCCGGTCCGCGTAGTCTTTTGCGTTCTGAAGGATGTTGCGCGCTTCTTCCGAAGCATTCCGGATCTGGTCGGTCTTCTTTTCCGCCAGTTCTTTTTTCTTTTTCGCGAGCTCTTTCTTCAGCGCTTCGATCTCCAGTCTTTCCGCTTCGGCGCTTTCGCGTTCTTCTTCAAGTTTCCTGCGCGTATGTTCCAGGTCGGAAATGACGTCCTCGAAGGATTCTTCCTGTGTGGTCAGGTGTTTTCTCGCTTCCGCGATGATGTCGTCGGACAGCCCCAGTTTTTTCGAGATCGCGAAGGCATTGCTCTTCCCCGGGACGCCGATCAGGAGCCGGTATGTCGGGGAGAGCGTGTCGACGTCGAATTCGCAGCTCGCGTTGGATACGCCCGGCGTCCGCAGGGCATAGATCTTGAGCTCGCTGTAATGGGTCGTCGCGATCGTCCGGATGCCCTGCGCGTGAAGCCTCCCGAGGATCGCTTCCGCGAGCGCGGCGCCCTCGGTCGGGTCGGTCCCGGCACCGAGTTCGTCGAAGAGCACGAGGGACTTTTCGTCCGCCTGCCCCAGAAAACTGACGATATTCTGCATGTGCGAAGAGAAGGTCGAAAGACTCTGCTCGATGCTCTGTTCGTCCCCGATATCCGCGTATACTTCATTGAATACGGAAAGCAGGCTCCGGTCAGCTGCGGGGATATGGAGTCCGGCCTGCCCCATCAGCGTGAGGAGCCCGGCTGTTTTGAGCGTGACGGTCTTGCCGCCCGTGTTCGGGCCGGTCACGAGGAGCAGGTCGAAAGTTTCACCGAGGCGGATATCGATCGGCACCACGGTCTTTTTCGGGATCAGCGGATGCCTTGCTTTTTTCAGGTCGATCACGCCGTCTTTTTCGTAGAGCGGCCGGGTCGCGTTCATTTCGAGCGCGAGTTTGGCTTTCGCGAAAATGAAGTCGAGCGTGCGGAGGATCTCCTCGTCGGCCGTCAGCTCATCCGTATGGCCGGCCAGGGATTCCGACAGTTCCGCGAGGATCGCCGCGATCTCCTTTTCCTCTTCGATCTCGGCCTGGCGGATATCATTATTCAGCGCGACGACGGACGAGGGCTCGATAAAGACGGCCTTTCCGGAAGAGGAATGGTCGTGGATGATACCCGGCACGTCCGCACGGTGTTCCTGCTTGACGGGAACGCAGTAGCGGCCGTCCCTGGTCGTGACGATCGTATCCTGCAGATAATTCCCGGACGAGGTGATGATCCGTGTCAGCTCCGAATGGATGCGGTCGCCCAGGATCCGGATCCGGCGGCGGATCTGGCGGAGCGCCGGGGACGCGTCGTCGGCGATCTCATCTTCCGAAAGGATGCAGCGGCGGATCTCCGCTGAGATATACGGCAGCGGGACCAGAGATGAAAAGAACGCGGAAAGAGAGTCCTGCGACTCGTCATTTTCATCGTTTTTTCCGTATTTCTGCACCAGCGCGGCATTTTCGAGGAGCCCCGCGATCTGCATGAGCTCGGGCGCGGACAGCGATGCCCCGACCGCAAGACGCTTGACCGAAGCGCCTACGAGACGGGCGTTGCCGAAAGAAATCGAGCCTTTGCGGAAAATGCGCGCCAGGGCGTCCGCCGTCTCCGTCTGGGCCTTTTCGATCTCTTCCCGGTCTGTCATCGGCAGAAGGGAAGCACACAGCGACCGTCCGGGCTCGCTGGTCGCGAACTCGCAAAGGCGGCTGATGATTTTGTCATATTCAAGAATATGTAAGGATCTTTTATTCATATCTCTTTTATTTTACACGCCGGCGCATGCCGTGAAAAGCAGGAAATGGGCATCTGTTCATTATTTATTTACAATTCCGTGGTACCCTTATTCCAAATGGGTGAAAATCAGGAAACACAATCGCACAGCAGTTCTCCGGCCGAGGTCTTTGACGCGGGGGCATCCTTTGAGAGTAATGAGGATACCGCCGCTTATACCGTGATCCGCGAGAAAGTCAAGAAGCGTCCCGTCAATACGAGGAAGCTGCTTCGGAATGCGGCCGGGATCACCGTCGGCGCTGTCCTTTTCGGGATCATCGCCGCATTCGTTTTTACGCGTTTTTCGACGTTTTTTGTCAGCCGGGAAGACCTGATCGTGCCGGTGGAGATCGGCACGGATCCTGTGCCTACCCCGACTGAGAGCGCGGAAGCGGATACGGAGGAAGCGGAAAGCGTTTCTTCCGGTCCGGAAGGATCCGCCGAAGAAGGATCCGGTCCGGCCTCCGCCGGGGAGAATGAAAGCGGAGAAGCGGAGCCCGAAAGTGAAGCATCCGGAGAAGAACCTTCGGAAGAGACGGACGGCACGGAGGAAGACGGACAGGACGTTTCGGAGGAGACCGGCGCGGAAGACGGGGGGACGGAAGCGGACGGGACCGGAGAGGAAGAACCTGCGGAAGAGCCCGATGCTGAAAAGAAGCCGGTGACCGAACCGGAGAGAAAGCCGACGCCGGAAGAAGAGAGCGCTGCGCGGATCGAACAGAACCGCCTTCTCTATTCGGATCTTCAGAAAATATCCGCCAGGCAGAAAAACGCGCTGGTGACCGTGACCGGCATCTCCGGTACGGAAGAATGGTTTGAGGCGGAGCTCGGGAACCGCAGGGAGACCAGCGGACTCATCGTCGCCAGCAACGGCAGAGGGTATCTCATCCTGACGGACGTGCCTGCCGTCGATACGGCCGAAAACCTGTATGTAACATTTTATGACGGGACGATATGCCCTTGCGCCTTTGTCAAATCCGACCCGGTCACGGGGCTCGGGATCCTTGAGGCAAAGACCGAGGATATCGGGGAAGAGACGCTTGCGAAGCTGACGATCGCTTCGCTCGGCAATTCCTATTACGTGCGGCAGGGCGATCCGGTGATCGCGATCGGCAAACCTGCAGGCAATGAAGACTCCGTCGTATTCGGGCAGGTCACCTCTATGTCCGGCAGCGTGTCGCTGATGGATGCCGAATATACGCTGATGACGACCAATATGCAGCGGGCTTCCGGCAGCAGCGGCGCGATCTTGAACATGTCCGGCGAGATCGTCGGCCTCATCATGTAGCGCTATCCAGAAGACGCGGGGGAATCCGCCATT
>JAEEGL011179763.1_pt1 | contig 24672 bp, 21 predicted proteins | sample 9134231 | NCBI WGS metagenome assembly JAEEGL01 (sample SAMN16246548, study PRJNA631951) | gut metagenome | biome: gut microbiome; feature: rumen; material: fiber-attached | host: Bos | place: Iran: Karaj | collected 2018-10
GAGCAGACGGTTGACGCCGAAGTTCTCCTTGGCGCTGGTGCAGAGGATGGGGAAGAGGTCGCGCTTGTCGATGGCGAGTTTCAGGGCTTTGGTGAGCTCCTCAGCGGTGAGGTCGCCATTCTCGAAGTATTTCTCCATCAGTTCGTCGTCGGCAGCGGCGGCTTCCTCGACGAGGGCCATACGCATCTCCTCGGCTTTGTCGGCATATTCGGCGGGAATGTCGGCCTCGGTGTACTTACCGTCGGTGAAGGTGTACATCTTGTTGGCAACGATGTCGACTACCTGGTTGAATCCCAGACCGGCGTTGGTGGGGAACTGCAGCACGGTGCACTTGCCACCGAAGAAATCCTTCAGCTGGTTGACGCTTTCGTCGAAATTGGCTTTTTCAGCATCGAGGTGGTTGACGACGAAGATCATGGGGGTGTTCAGCTTGGCAGCGTAGCGGTTGGCAATTTCGGTACCGACCTCGACACCGCTCTGGGCATTGACCACTACCACAGCGGCTTCGACCACGTTGAGTGCAGCGTCAAGCTCACCCTGATAGTCGGCGAATCCGGGAATGTCAAGAATGTTCACTTTCTTGCCGCCGAACTCGGTGTACATCAAGGTTGTTTCTACAGAGTATTTGCGGTCAAGTTCAATCTCGCGGTAGTCGCTGATGGTGTTCTTGCCGTCTACGGTTCCACGGCGGTTGATGAGTCCTCCGCAGAAGGCCATGGCCTCGGCCATGGAGGTCTTGCCGGATTTTGCGCCGCCTACAAGGGCGATGTTACGGATGTCCTGAGTCTGATAAATTTTCATTGTGTTACTATTAATTATTATTTTATTATTATCTTTCTCGTTGTCAACAAGCTACATGTCGCCGACACCTTGGTCGGCGACATGAAACGTGGCGGCAAAGATACACAAAATTTTTGAATAGCATACAAAGAAAACGAAAAAGTTACAGCAACTTGCGACAGGGGCTATTTTTGATACCAGTCGATGTTGCGCGAGGCGGACATGGCAATGGCCAGCAGTACAAAGATTCCCACACTGCCCACCAGCAAGGCGTAGCTCTCAATCTGCAACAGGATGAAGATGAAGGTGTAAAGCAGCGCCAATAGTCCGCCGACGGCGAAACCGACTTTGCGTTTGTGCATGATGGAGGAAAGATAGAGGGTGATCATCGCGTCTGTCATGACCGATGCGATGAGGTAGGCCACCGGGAATGAAAGGTGTTCGGAGAAAGAGAGCAGCAGCGTGTAGAACAACATGACGGCTATACCGATAAGCAGATACTGCACGGGGTGGATGGGGTGCTCGCGTCGCACCTCGACAAAAAATACCGCCGCAAAGGTGAACAATACCACCAAAAATGCATACTTCACGGCGCGTTCGTTCTGCTGATATTGCTCCACGGGACGGCGCAGTTCTACGCCGAAAGCACTTTCGACCATCTCAAAGTTGGTGTTTTTGGTCAACAGTTGCGGATAGTTGCGGTTCAGCGCCAATACGCGCCACTGTGCGTCGAAGCCGTCGTCGGTCACCGTGCGTTCGGTAGGCAGGAATGCGCCGCCGAACGAAGGTGTTGCGCAGTCGGAATGCAATCGCGCCGTTGTGGTGTTGCCTGTGGGAACAAAGTCGAGGCTTTGTGATCCGCGAATGGGCAGGTGTATTTCGTAGCCGATCGTGCTGTCATGCAGCAGCGGCTCGATGTCGACTTGCCATACCAAAGATGCTTCTTCGTTGGATATTTCCTGTGGTTTCAGTTCATGGCCCCCGATGATGATGACGGGATTGTTGGTCAACCCTTTGAGAGAAGAGAGGTCGATAGTCATGCGATTGTTCCTTTGTTCAAGGGCATGCTTTTGTTCGTCGGTAAGATTGGCCGGCAGCAGAAAAGTCCCCACAAGAGTGATGTCGGCATCGTAGACGGTGAAGTCGTAAATGCCGCGACTGAGGGTGCGGGTACGGACATCGCCAGTGATGTCGAGTGTTTCGGGCAGCATTGAGAATAACAGTACGTCCTTCTCGTTGTAGACTTGGATGAACGGTCCTGTGATGCACTGGCCGTTCCCCCATTTTTCATACACCTCGATTTCAGCCATCGATTCTGTGTTGTCTCGCTCGGAAATCATGGCCCTGATAAAAATCCATGGGATTATTAGCAAGATGCACAGCAGGCTGATGATGGTAAGTTTGATGCTGATGCGCTCGCGGCGCACGTTGTTGTTTTGATCGTTTGTTTCCATTTGTGTTAAGTATTTTGGTTTTTAATAACTATTATGCAAAAGTACTTTGAAATACAAAGTAAAGAAATAAAAAAAATATACGGTTTTATTTCTGTTCTTTAACGAAGGCTTCGAGGGCGGCAAGGTGTTCCTTGAAAGCGTCGCGTCCTTTGAGGGTGGCGCGGTAAGTGGTGTTGGGTTTACGGCCGATGAAGCGTTTCTCGCAGGCGATGTAACCCAAGTCCTCAAGGGCGCGGGCATGGCTGGCGAGGTTGCCGTCGGTGAGGTCAAGCAGCTGCTTGAGCGTGGCAAAGTCGGCGGTATCGTTGACCATCAGTACCGACATGATGCCCAGGCGTGCGCGGCTCTCGAAAGCCTTGTTCAGACCTACAAGTGAAACAATCATACGCGACGCCCTTTCGTAACAATGCAGATGCCCAAAATGATGTGGAGCAGACCGAAGCCTATGGCCCAGAACAGCAGGGCGTGTGAGGCGACGAAGCAGTCGGCCAGTCCCAGCGCTAGTTCGGCATACCCCAGCCAACCCAGCATGGGCAAGGTGAAATGGTGGCAGTTGACAAGTGCCAACCCGTAGAAGATAAGCATGATGGAGGAGGTGAGACCGTAGTGGCCCTGCAGCACCAGTGCCAGGCAGAGCAGCCCGCCGGCCAGCATGGGGATGGTGAAATTGATGAGTGTTCGCCGCATTGGTGTATCAAAGCGAAAAGGTGTTTTTCTGCGGCGTGCCATCTGCATGGAGGAAAGCAGCACCGTCAATCCGCACACGACGACCAAAACCAGCGAGCCGAGTATCGCGACTTGTGTCTTGTGGGCCCAGAGAAGGGAGGTGTTGCCGTAGATTGTTGTGAAGAATCCGTTTGTTCCGCCGTTGAAGAGTCCGTCGGCAATCCATGCGGCTGCCAGTGCCATGATTCCCACAGCGAGTATTCCCCAACCGTTAATCGACTGGAATCGGGTGCTCCGTTCCATTATCGAACGTATGTCGTTCAGTTCTTTTATTGCGTCGTTGTTGTCCATGCTTTTTATAGTACTTTGAGTTGCAAAGTTACAAACATTTTTCGAATGGACAATATTTTTTCTCATTTTTTTTCACCGGAGACTCTCTCCGGTCGTCGAAAATGCTGGAATGGATTGTCTTTTCGGCGGGTGCTATTTTTTTTTCGGTGAGGGCTTCCGGTGGGTCGTCTGGAATGAAAAACATGGAAATAGATGGGGTGTTTTTTGGAAAATGAGAATAAGAATCACATAGAAAAGAGGGAACGGAATCTGAAAAAAATGTATATTTGCATCAATTATAACAATAGTTAGATATGAAGCAAAGATTTGTATTCCTTTTAGTTGTGATGTTTTTTGCAGTATCGTTCCCGTCGGCAGCCCAGTCCATGGGACCGGGAGGTCCCATGCGCAAGGTCCTTTTCACCATGCAGCCTCGGGAGGAATTGTTTTATGGTGAGTTCATCTGCAACTTCAACCTTAGGGCGGGTCGCTGGGCCTGTTATGTAGTCGATACGCTTACACACCGGAAGACGCTTGTGTGGAATGGCGAACGTAAGGAAGATGCGGGCGAGCTCGTTTATCTCGATCTGAATAATTATGAATCGTCTATTCAACTTTATTATACAAACCGGGGGAATTATATCCACACTGCCGAAGGATTAATGGGTCCCTATTATTCTGTCTACTCTTGCATGGGTGATGGGGGAAAGACTGACAATGCGGTGGGATATAAGGACAAAAAATATGTTTTTAAGAGAACGTCCGATGGTGATGATTATGTCCATGACCAGGACGGGAAGGAATACAAGTTGGCCAATGGCAGAAGTGAATTCAGAAGCGCTAACGGCAAGCATTGGGCGGAATTGCTGCAGGGCGGCCGCCGGTTGATGATTGACGGACGTACGTTTGAGTTGCCGTTGCCGTACAATGCGCGAATGGACCGCGACTATCCAACCGATTTGTATCTGTTCGATGACGGCAGTTGCTATTATGACATACACATGTCGGTGGACGATAAGTGGTCGGAAATGGAGCTGTATATTTCGGACGGAGAGGTTAGAGTGCTTCGCGAAAGCGAATCTTTTGACTTTGTCACCCGGAGTGTCTGTGCAATGAACTCGGCATCTCGCCGCTCGTTCTTCTTCTATGAGTCGTTTTCGGATTCGTTTACACACACCGACGCCTATGGTCAGGAAGAAGAATGGTATGGCTATCGCCTCAAAGACCGTACGGGAAAGCATGAATTCCTTTCATCGTGGAACAAGGATTTTGTTGAGATTGACGGCAAACGCTACGGCAGGCAAACTCCCATCGTGGCCTTCTTCGACTATCAGGAGAATGCTTTTGTGTGGTATACGGAAGAAGGTCGGCAGTTGGTACAGTATACCCTCAAGTTTGGACTATGAGACTGGCACTGCTGACAGTGGTCTTACTGAATAGCTTTTTCAGCACCTACCCTGACAAAGCCCGTTTTGCTATGGACTTTTGGAAGGAGCATCCAGCATGTTACGATACGTTGCGGCTGACCATGAGCGAAAAAGAGGCGGTGATGGCATTGTCGGTTGTATCGCCCGAGGTGAGCCAGTTCTCCCAGCTGGAAGATCTGGCACAAATCAAAGCGATGGCGTTGGTCTATATTGTTCACGGACAGGGTGATTACAGTATCGGTTTCTTTCAGATGAAACCCAGTTTTGCTTTACGGATTGAACAACGGGTGGCTGCTGACAATACATTGAAACGGCGTCACGGTCGTCTGCCGATACAGTACTCCAAAGCCGAAGACCCCGAGGGGCGCTATCAGCGGCACGACAGGCTGGAGCGGCTCCGCAGCTTGGAATGGCAGGTGCGTTACTTGGCGGCTTTTGTCGATATCGTGAAACAGAAGACGGCGACCATGAGCTTCAAAAGCGAGGAAGACAGACTGCGCCACTGGGCGACACTCTATAACGCAGGCATCGACAGCTCTCCGAATCGTATCGCCTCATGTCTGTCCAAAAAACAGTTTCCCCGTCACGGTGTCAAATTCAATTACGCCGAGGTGTCATTGGAATTCTATCAAGAACTCCAAAAAAACCGATGAAAAAAAACGCATAGAACAAGATAAAAAACAATTATTCAATTTTTTTTGTAAATTTGCGATGTCAATAGAAAGAGACTGTTTTGGGAAAAATCGTTTTAATCTATTGACAATGTGTTTTCTATAATTTACTAGTCAATTATAATAATGATTAAATAGTGTTTGTTATGAAAAAAATCTTCGTTATCGGATTGGCTGTACTGCCATTCTTTTTCACCTCTTGCGCAGGTGACGATTCCAAAAACAGTGCCTATACGGATTCTCTGGAGACTGTTATTGAACAGAAGGATACAGAGATTAACGCTCTTTTTGAGGTGCTCAGCGACATTGAGAACAACCTGACCGAGATTTCGTCGCGTTACAGCCAGATTGCTACCCTTCGTCAGCAAAATCCTGAGAAGAACGCCAATGTGAAAGGCCAAATCACCGATCAGCTGGCTGTTATCGAGAGCATGATGTCCAAGAACAAAGAAAAAATCGCTGCTTTGAACAGCAAGATCGCCACCTTGAGCGGCGAAAACACCAAGCTGCAGGAGTTTGTTGAATCTCTCAATGCCCGTATTGCCGAGCAGGAGAATGAAATCAACGCCCTGACCCAGGAACTCTCCATCAGCAAAGAAACCATCAAGAAGCTCTCTGCCAATGTCAGTGACCTGACGATGTCCAACAAGTCGAAAGACGATGTCATCGCTAAGCAGAACGAAGAAATGGCTTATCTTGCCGACCAGTCGCACAAGGCTTACTATGTGGTAGGCAACTACAGCGAACTGAAAGAAAAAGGTATCGTCAACAAAGAGGGCGGCCTGATTTTCAAACAGCAGCACGCTACCAGCAATGTCAATGTCCAGAACTTCAATCTGATTGATAAGACGAAGGTGACCACCATCGACATCAACCTTCGCAAAGCCCGTCTGATTTCCAACCACCCGAAGGATTCTTACGAAATCATCTACGATGAGAGCGACAGCAAACTGGCACGTCAGCTCGTTATCAAGGATGTCAAGAAATTCTGGCAGAATACAGACTTCCTGATTATCTCGACCAAACGTTAATTGTTGAAAAAAAGAAAAGAGAGGATTTTTAAAGTCCTCTCTTTTTTCAAAGCATCGGAAAACAGAAAGCTGCAGTGGGCGTAATAGCAAGACAGAGCATCCGCGGCGCGTTGGCCAACTATCTGGGTGTGGCGATAGGTTTCTTCACCACATTCTTTGTGTTGACCGACTGCCTGACGCAGGAGGAAATCGGTCTGACGCGTGTCATGGTCGACGCGGCGATGCTATTCTCCGGCTTGGCACAGCTGGGCACTAACGCCTCCATCATCCGCTTCTTCCCTTTTTTCAAGTCGGACGACGACAAAAACCATGGCATCTTCGGTTGGTCCATCCTGATTCCGTTCATCGGTTTTATGCTTTTTGCGCTCTTTTTCTTCTTTTTCAAGGAACAGATAGTTGACACCTATTCCCAGAAATCGCCGCTCATCGCCAACTATTGCTACCTGCTGCTTCCGCTTACTTTCTTTGCGCTTTACCTCACCGTTTTCGAGACCAACGCCAGTGTGCTGTTGCGCATCACGGTTCCCCGTCTGGTGCGAGAGGTGGGCATCCGGGTGTTCAACCTGGTCTGCTACCTACTGTACGGTAATGGGGTGATATCGCTCGACCTCTTTGTGCTGCTGTTCTGTCTCTCCTATGCCGTGGCGATGCTTATCAATTTCTTCTACCTCCTGTCGTTGGGGAAGATCTCGTTCCGTATCGACTGGCAGTTCATCAACCTACAACGGCTGAAGGAGATAGTGCTCTATACGCTGTTTATGACCGCCACCGTGCTGGCGGGCAATATCCCTCTCATCAATTCCCTTTTCCTTGGGGCGCAGACGGGTCTGGCGCTGACAGGTGTTTACACCATCGCTTTCTATATCGCCAATATTGTGGAGGTTCCCTACCGTTCGTTGGGTGCCATTTCGCGACCGCTGGTGGCGCAGGCGGTGCGCGACGACAACTGGCAGGAGGTCAACCGTCTGGGCAAACAGGTGTCGCTGCACCAATTTCTGGTCAGCTCGCTGGTATTCTTTCTGATCTGGATTAATCTGGAGCCTCTCTTCGCCGTCATCCCGCATGGCGGGGAATATGTAGGCGGTATGGGTGTGGTCTTCTTCCTCGGACTGGCGAAGATTGTCAATTCGTCGCTCTCCATCGGCACCGACATCCTGAACTACTCAAAGAAGTATCCCTATTCGCTGTTCTTCATCGCCGTGCTTACTACTTCGGCCATCGTTTTCAACAATAAGCTGATTCCGGTTTGGAGCATCAACGGCTCCGCCTGCGCCACACTGTTCTCTTACCTGCTCTATTTCCTGCTGCTGCTGTGCTTTTTATGGCGGGTGCTGCGTGTCAATGTGTTTAGCGGGAAGCATTTGGTGGTGTTGGTGCTATTACTGGCTCTTTTTGGCTTCAACTACTTGTGGACGTTGCTGATAACGCCGCTGTTCGGTGCCTTCTCGCCGATGGTGGCCTTGATGGTCGACGCGGTGCTCCGCACCTTTGTGATGCTGGCATTGGCGCTTTTCGCCGTTTGCCGCTTGCGGATTTCTGACAGTGTCGATGCTGCCTTGGCTAAATGTCCGATTGTCAAAAAACTGGTCCGCCAATGAGCCCCGCTGTCACAAAACGTTTCGTTTTTGTCAAGACGCTTTTGCGTCGTGCCTTAGGGTGTCTGTTTCTGTTGGGCGCTTCTGCGAATGCGCAGTCTTCCGACACCACGCTGCGGCTTGTTTTTGCCGGCGACCTGATGGGCCATGTGCCGCTTCATACTGCAGCACAACAGGGAAAGAACAGTTACGACTACGCCCCCTGTTTCCAATATGTGAAGGATTATATCCAGAGTGCCGACCTGGCCGTCATCAACCTGGAGGTGACGCTGGGGGGCGCGCCCTATACGGGTTTTCCCTGTTTTTCGGCGCCCGACGCTTATGCCGCTGCGGCGCGTGAGGCGGGATTCGACATCATGGCCACCGCCAACAACCACTGCATGGACAAAGGCCGGCGGGGGCTGGAACGGACCATCGATGTGCTGGACTCGATGCGGATGCTGCATCTGGGAACCTACAAGAACAGCCGTTGCCGCCAAGAGCAGTATCCGCTCATCGTCGACCGCAACGGCATCCGTCTCGCCCTGCTCTGCTACACCTACGGCACCAACGGCATCAAAGTGCCGTCCCCCAGTGTGGTCAATCTGATTGACACGGTACTTATAAGGCAAGACCTTGCTCTGGCGCGTCGCCGGCAGGCCGACTATGTGATTGTCCTTATCCATTGGGGCATCGAATACCAGCATCACCACAACGCTTCGCAGGAATCCCTTGCGCAGTGGCTCCTGCAAAACGGTTGCGATGCCATTATCGGTTCCCACCCGCATGTGGTGCAGGATATTGTCTCGGGTTCAGCGGATTCGGGCGCCACCCAACAGCAGTTGGTGGTCTATTCGTTGGGCAACTTCCTCTCCAACCAACGCGGCAAAGGTTGTGATGGAGGCATCATGGTGGAGATGGAACTGCGCAAATCGGAAGGGAAGACCCGTCTTCACAATGCTGCTTATCTGCCATTTTGGGTCAACCGGACTGCCGTAGGCAACCGCCGGCAGTATGTAATTGTTCCCGCTGCCGACGCTCTTGAAAACCCTGACAGTTACGGGTTGAATGAGACGTCGCTCCGCCAGCTCCGTGCCTCCTACAATCATATCAGTTCTGTGGTGCAGAATATCTCGTCTGCTCGTGGACGAAGCCAGAAGAAAGCATACAGTTCGCCGCTATCGTTTCTCCATTCGCCGTTCTCCATTCCGGAGACGCGCTTTTACTACAACCGGCAGGCCTCCCAGCCGTGGCTCTATACCTATCAAACGGTCACTTTCAATGAGGATTTTCCCCATTGTCCTGACACAAGTTACAGCTTTGTCTACAGTTTCAACGGTCAGGCGTATGTGACACGGGAAGATGCCAGTCCGCTGTTCAGGATAAGGCCTTTTTGCTATTTTGATTTGGCAGGCCACCATGTCTTGTTGCCAGACCCGACAGGCGGACTGGAACGCAAGGATATCAAAGCGGCAAGTCTGTCACGCAAGGACAGCCGGTGGCTTGTGTGTAATCGCACAGACACGATGATTCATTATCGTTATGCGGTTGCTGTCGACCATGACACGGTCGATGTCTTTGTGAGACCTTCCCCGCAAGAGGCCAATCCGTTGCCTGTGTCGCCGCGTTTTCCCGGCATTGTCGATTCGGTATCCTATTTCGGTGGTACCATCCGTTGCCGACTGATTCGTGCCGAGATACTCCCCCGCAGCCATACGCCATTGCCGATGGTGCCGCTGAGCGGATTCCATGAGGTCGACTATCTTCCGACAGAAAAAGGGAATTAAATTCATAGTTCCTTTTTTTTGTGTATTTTTGCAAATTGTTTTGAAAGTAAAATAATAATCATAGAATACTTGTTTTTAGTATGTTAGATAAATTAGAGGCTATATACGCTCGCTATCAGGAAATTGAAGGACAGATGAATGACCCGCAGGTTACGGCGGATATGAAACGTTATGTGAAACTCTCGAAGGACTACAAGGACCTTCAACCTGTGGTGAAAGCCTACCGCGACTACAAGGCGTTGTTGGAAACCATCAGCGAATGCAAAGACCTGCTGGAAAACGAAAAAGACGCTGAGCTGCGCGAGATGGCCAAAGAGGAACTTACCGCCAGTCAGGAGCGCCGTGAGAAGATGGAGGAAGAGATACGCATCCTGCTCATTCCTGCTGATCCTCAGGATTCAAAGAATGCCGTCGTGGAGATCCGCGGCGGTACGGGCGGCGACGAGGCCTGCATCTTTGCCGGCGACCTCTTCCGCATGTATACCCGTTTTTGTGAAAAGAAACACTGGAAGGTGGAGATTACCGACTTCAACGAGGGCACCTCGGGAGGTTACAAGGACATTACTTTCACCGTTTCCGGTGAAGGAGTCTACGGTCTGCTGAAATACGAGAGTGGTGTACACCGCGTGCAGCGTGTGCCTGCCACCGAGACACAGGGACGCATCCATACCAGCGCCGCCGGCGTGGTGGTGCTGCCTGAAGCGGAGGAATTTGACGTGGAGCTGAATATGAACGATGTGCGTATCGACACCTTCTGTGCCTCCGGCCCCGGCGGTCAGTGCGTCAACACTACCTATTCGGCTGTGCGCTTGACCCATATCCCGACGGGCATCGTGGTCTCTATGCAGGACCAGAAATCGCAAATCAAGAACAAAGAGAAGGCTATCAGTATTCTCCGTACCCGTCTCTATGAGCGTGAGTACAACAAATATATGGAGGAACTCTCTTCCAAACGCAAGACCATGGTGGCTACCGGCGACCGCAGCGAGAAGGTGCGTACATACAATTACCCGCAAAGCCGTGTCACCGACCACCGCATTGGTTGGTCCATGCACAACCTGCCGGCGTTTATGGACGGCGACATCGAAGAGTGCATCGAAGCCCTCCAGTTGGCTGAGAATGCTGAGAAACTGAAGGCTTCGGTAGGATAATTCTAATTTTAATCAATCATAATCTCCATACTTATGAAAATAAAATATTTGAAGTTAAAGAATTGGCTGTTGGTGTCGATGGCAACGCTGTTGGGGCTCAATACGGCGTGTGAAGGGTCGACTGCCGATGAATATGGTTGTCCTTTTTCGGATTTCCATGTGAAAGGCACGGTTACCGATCCCGATGGTGCCCCGATTCCCGGTATTCAGGTGCGTATGGATTATGATGTTGACACGACCGATGCAGAAGGACAATATGCGGTGCAATCAGGTCGTATACCGGGCAATGAAACGGTATTCGATGTTGTCTTTTCTGACGTTGACGGTGCGGAAAACGGTCTGTTCAAGAACGATACCGTTCCCGTCACATTCCCACAATCTGAGTTGACAGGCGGCGACGGCTGGTATGAGGGTTCTGCTACCCAGACGCTCAACGTTACGCTGCAGCGTCTAGAAGAGTAGCAGTTCAACCATTCTCGGTGTGTAATCATAGTTCGTCGGGAATTTGCAGCAGCTCCTTGGCGTAGTCTGTGAGCTTCACTTGTTTGACCAGCCATTCAAGGGGCAGTTCGATTTCCTGGGGTCCCATGCTGTAAGGAGCTATCTCATAGCGGTTGTACATCAGTGAGATGGTCCAGGCCCTTCGATTGATAATGAAATTGCGGGAGATGGGAATAGGGTCGGATATCGAATAGACGCTCTCCAGGACATCTTTGTTGCAGGGAAGGGTTTTTACTGCTTGTTTCAGAACTTTTCTCAGATGGGTGGTATCCATCAAGTCGACGATGGTGATGATTCTGTTTTTATCGACATCGTAGTTGATGATTGTTGTCTCACTTGAAGGATGTGCGGCTCCAATGCTGTAGTCTTCTTCCAGGACATAGAACTGATAGATGGGACCGATAGTGTCATAATCCACGGTGACGGTGTGTGTTTCGTTTGCATAAAAGTCCTTCATGTTTTTCACCACCGTTGCCTTTTTTTCTGCATAGTCATCAATCACCGAGCGGGACAGGTATTTATGGGCAGCTGTTTCGAAATCCTCTTTGGGGGCATCGAAAGCAGCCTTCAGAATACTGCGTTGAAGTTCGGGATAGTCTCCCACCGGCCAGCAAATACTATAGGCGCGATATTCCTTAAGGTCTCCAAATTCTGCAAAATCTTCGCAACCGCCTTCCACCCAGAAAGCCATCGAGTCTTTCCGTGTTTCAATCGGGAGTGTCGACCGTTGTTGCACCGCCAGTGTGTCATGGACTTCGCTGTCGATAGTCGCGGTCTTCTCTTCTTGATGTTTGCAGGCAGTAAAAGTCAAAACTGCCACCAGAAAAAACAGTATGTTTCTATTCATGGGATTTCCTTTTTTTTATAGTTAAGTAAAGATGAAAATTAACGTGTAATGTTCATGTGCCGAAGGCACATAATCTCAATATCCCCAGACTAAACGAAGTACAGTCTGGGGTACTGAAAACCAACGATATCTATGCGTCTCGAAGAGACGCGACCTCAAACAAACAAACATCGTAAATTTATTTTATTATCATCTCTAAAAAAACGCTGTTTTTAGGATTTATCTGTCTTAAATAATCATTCCCGAGGCGACAAGCAGATGGGCGTCGTTGTCGTAGATTGTGGCGTACTGTCCGGCAGCGATGCCTTGGATCTTGGTGTCGCTGCTGAGGTGGAACAGGGTGCCATAGATGGGGTCGCTGACGCGGGTCAGTCGTCCCTGAGCGAAGTCAGGCGTATGGCGGATTTTGAATTTGACAGGGATGCTCCAGTCGTCGATGGGGCTGCCGTCGGCAGGTGTGTTCCATAGGTCGGCGCTGAGGTAGTGGAATCCCAGCAGGTTGATTTCCTTGCCGTACTGTGCCTCGGGTGTGTAGCCTTGACTCACGTATAGCACATTCTCCTCGATGTCTTTCTTGACAACGAACCAGGGTCCGCCGCTGAGGTAGAGTCCTTTGCGCTGGCCGATGGTGTGGAACCAATAGCCGCGGTGGGTGCCGAGTATCTTGCCGGTCTCCAGTTCTACAATCTTACCCTCTTTCTCGCCGAGATAGCGTCGGATGAAGTCGTTGTAGTTGATTTTCCCGAGGAAGCAGATGCCTTGGCTGTCCTTGCGGTCGGCTGAGGGAAGTTTGGCACGGTGGGCGATGTCGCGCACCTCGCTCTTCATCAGATGGCCGATGGGGAACATGGCTTTGGCTATCTGGGGGTAGGTGAGTTGGGTGAGGAAGTCGGTCTGGTCTTTCAGCGGGTCCTTGGCGGTGGCGAGGAAAGTGACGCCGTCGATGATTTCAGAGGTGGCATAATGGCCTGTGGCGATACGGTCGTAGTCCTTGCCGCAGCGTTGTTCGAAGGCACCGAACTTGATCAGTTTGTTGCACATCACGTCGGGATTGGGTGTCAACCCCTTTTTGACGGAATCGATGGTGTAGCTGACCACGTTGTCCCAATATTCTTTGTGCAGGTTGACCTCCTCGAAGCGGCAGCCGTATTTCTTCGCGATATAGGTGGTAATCTCGATGTCCTCTTCGGCAGGGCAGTCGATATAGCCTTCCTCCGCCTCCATACCAATACGGATATAGAAGATGTCAGGATGATATCCCTGCTCTTTCAACAGGTGCACGACAACAGAGCTGTCCACACCACCGGAAACAAGTGCCGCTATGGTCATTACTGTTATTGAGTCGTTGTTTCTTTTTCCGTTTCTTTTTCCTCTTCCGGCAGTCGGATGCTCTTGAAACGGCGTTGGCGCTGCTGCCAGCGTTCGCGGGCATACTGCTGCATGTCGGTCACTTCGTCGTTCTCGTCGATGATCTCCAGTCCGAAGATGGTCTCGATGATGTCCTCGAGGGTGATGATGCCCTGGAATCCGCCATACTCGTCGATGATGATGGCAATCTGCTCTTTATGTTTGAGCAGTGAATCCCATATCTCGCTTACTGACTGCTCTTCGTTGAAGAGGGGAATGTCGCGTTTGATATCCCGTAGTTTCTTGTTGAATTTGTCTTCGGCGAGGTCTTCGAGGGCGTCGCTGCGCAGGATGTATCCGGTGATGTATTCCGGGTCGTCGGCATAGACGGGGATTCGGCTGAAGTGGCTGTATTCCTCCTCTTTGTAGAACTCTTTCAGTGTCATGGATTCGGGGGCCACGGCGGCGACGCTGTGGGGTGTCATCACGTCGTAGGCCTTCACGTCGTCAAGCTTGATGACGTTCTGGATGATTTTGTTCTCGTCTTCATCCAGCACACCTTCGTCTTCTCCCACATCGGCCATGGCGGCGACCTCTTCGCGACTCACAGAGGTTTCATCCTCTTTGCTGGAGAATAGTTTGGTGAGCAGACCGATGAGCAGCACCAGGGGATACATGATGACAATCAGTAAGCGGATGGTGCGCGCGGTGAAGCCCATCAGGCGTTTCCAATAGCGGGTACCGATGGTTTTGGGGATAATCTCCGAAAAAATCAGAATCAGAATGGTGGTGATGGCCGACACCAGACCGAACCATTCGTTTCCGAAAGCTTCGGTTACCTGGTTGCCTACGCCGGCAGCGCCGATGGTGTTGGCTATGGTATTGAGCGACAGAATGGCGGCAATGGGTTTGCCGTTGTCGGTTTTGTATTCTTTAAAGCGTGTTGCCGGCTTGAATCCTGCATCCTCGCGCATTGTGATGTAGGAGAGGGGGGTGGACATCAGCACAGATTCCAAAATGGAACACAGGAAGGAGATGCTCATCGCACCGAAAAGGAACAGCAACAGAAGTGCAAGGTGTGACATGTGGGGTTGACTGATTGTATTTTAGATTATTTTTAACGTTAAACCGGATTATTTATTGTTTTGTTTGTTACTTTGGAGTGCTGTAATGATTACAGCGCTGAATATTAGCATGATGCCGATTGCCAAGCGGCTGGTGAACAGTTCGCCGAAAACGAAGATGCCGATGAGTACCGCCGTAAGGGGTTCCAGGGCGCCCATGATGGCAGTGGGGGTGGACCCGATGTATTTGGCGGCGTAGACCATCATGACCAGCGCCATAATGGCGGGGACCACGGCGAGCCAGCCGACATAGAACCAGCTGCTTGCCGAAGCGGGAACCATGAGAGGCTGTCCGAGGCACAGGGAATAGATGACATTGCCCAACGTGCAGTAGATGAGTACGTAGAAATTGATTTTGAAGGAGGACATCTTCACATCGCTGCGGTCGACCACGATGATGTAGACGGCATAGGTGAGCGCAGAAAGCAGCACCAGAATGATGCCGAGCGTGGAGAGGGTGACTCCATTGCCGCGCCAGTAGAGCAGCATCACGCCGACAAAAGAGAGTACAATGGAAAGTATCGTTGCGAAGGTCAGCTTTTCTTTGAAGAACAGCGCCATGATGGTTGCCGTGAGGACGGGATAGACGAAAAGGATGGTGGAGGCAACGCCGACATCCATCAGCGTAAAGCTCATATAGAGGGTGAGCGAGGAGGCCATGAAAAGCAGTCCGAGGGCGGACACTACACGGAATTCTTTGGCGGTCACCCGAAGCGACTCCTTGCGGAACAGCATCACGGCTGCGATGATAAGCCAGGCGATGCCAAAGCGCCAGAAGAGCACGCTCGACGGTGTCATTCCATCCTTGTAAAGCTGTGCCCCCAGCGGGTTGGTACCATAGCATACGGCGGCGCCGATGCCGCATAGGGTGCCGATGAGTTTGGTATTTCGAATTCTGAATCTTGCGTTTTTCAAATCTTCGATATTTTAAATCAGTTGTTTATGTTTGTTTTTGCAAGTCGGAAAGAATCTGCAAAGGTAAGAAATAGTTTGAAAGTTTGCGGAAAGAAATTTTTTTGGTAACTTTGCCGTTTGAAAAACCGTCAGTTTGGAATTGTTTATGATGTGTTTTGCCGACTGTTAGGCTTTTGCAGGTAACGCTGTCGGATTTGTTTTTCGAAAAATAATAATAATGAACAGGAACGGGACAATAAAAATCAGCAAAGGGGTGGATATTTTTATCCCGGGTACGGCTGTCGCTTGTCTTGCCGATGCGGAGCAGGTGTTGTATTGTGCGGTGAAGCCGACAGACTATGTGGGTGTCAGTCCACGGCTGCTGGTCGCCGAAGGCGACAGCGTCAAAGTGGGCTCGCCGCTGTTTGTCGACAAGAACAACGAAGCGGCACTGTTTGTGTCGCCGGTGAGCGGCACGGTGACGCGCATTGTCCGGGGTGAAAAACGTGCTTTGCAGGCAGTGGTCGTAGCTTCCGACGGGACTGTCACCCCTCTCGACAATGAACCTGTCGAGGTGTCGTCGGTGGACAGGGATGGGCTGGTCCAATGGATGGTGCACCGGGGTCTGTGGACCCTGTTGCGCCAGCGTCCTTTCGGTGGGGTGCCCTCCGTGAACGATACTCCCAAGGCGGTTTTCATATCGGCATTCGACTCGTCGCCGTTGCCGGTCGACTACGATTTTGTACTGCAAGGGCGTGAGGCGGATTTTCAGACGGGACTGGATGCGTTGCGGAAGCTGGCAGGCGAGGTGCATCTCTCGCTGCACGACCGCCAGCGTTCGTCGTGGATGGCCCATGTGAAAGGGGTGCAGGTGCATTATTTCGCCGGTCCGCATCCTGCTGGATTGGTCGGGACGCATATCTCCCGGATTTCGCCTATCAACAAAGGCGAGCGGGTTTGGACTGTCGAGGCGCAGGATGTGGCGGTATTGGGGCGTTCGCTCCGCGAAGGCCATTACGCTTCGGAGCGTGTGGTGGCGTTGTGCGGACCCTGTGTCGCTCAGCCGCAATACTATAGCTTGTCGAACGGCGCCTCCATGAACTTTGTCCCGAAACTGCTGTCGCCGGTGAAGGCCTCTGTCTCCGAGAGTGCTTCCTGTCGCTGCATCTGCGGCGATGTGCTCAGCGGCGTATCGGTCTCCACGGCTGTCGACGAAGCCACGTCATTACCGGCGGGTTTCCTTTCGGCAGGGGTGAGCAAGATATGTGTCGTCCCGGAAGGCGACCGTTATGATTTTATGGGTTGGCTGCGTCCCAATGTGCGAAAACTCAGCCTGTCGCGCACCTTTCTGAGTGGTTTCTTTGCCGGTCGCAAAAAGGGGGTCATGGAACACTGTACGATTGACACAGGTGTGCACGGCAGCCGGCGCCCCTTGTTTGTCACGGGCGAGTTCGAGAAGCTGGTGGCGCTGGACATCTATCCGATGCAGCTCATCAAGGCTTGCATTGTCGGTGACATCGAACAGATGGAGAACCTCGGTATCTATGAAGTGGAACCGGAAGATTTGGCACTCTGTGAGTTTGCCGACACCTCCAAGACGGAAATCCAGTCGATAGTCCGCAAGGCACTGGAAAAATTAAGAATTGAAAACTGAGAATTGAGATATGTTTATTCGAGATATCTTTGACAAATGGAAGCCTGATTTCAGCAAAGGCGGCCGCTTCGAGAAGCTCTCCTCCACTTTCGAGGCGTTCGAGTCGTTTGCCTTTACGCCCAACACTGTCACGGGCGGGAAAGTCGGTGCTTCCTACAGGGGCTGCCATATCCGCGATGCAGTGGACCTGAAGCGAACCATCATCACGGTGGTTATCGCTCTGATGCCGGCCCTGCTGTTCGGCATGTGGAACATAGGTCACCAGACGGCCGTAAGCTATGGTCTCGACTGGGGCTTTTGGCATCAGTTCGGCTTTGGTCTGTTGCGCTTGCTGCCTATCCTGGTTGTGAGTTATGTCGTCGGTCTGGGCATAGAGTTCCTTTTCGCCGAAATTCGCCACGAGGAGGTCAGCGAGGGCTTTATTGGCACAGGTCTGATTATCGCCATGATAGTACCCGTCACCGTGCCGCTGTGGCAGCTGGCCGTTGCAGTCGCTTTTGCCGTGGTGATAGGAAAAGAGGTCTTCGGCGGTTCGGGCTACAATTTCCTCAATCCGGCGCTGGTAGCGCGTGCTTTCCTGTTCTTCAGCTACCCTTCCCACATGTCGGGTGACAGTGTATGGGTGGCTACGCCGTACCATTTTGCAGGCGATGCGGTGAGTGGCGCCACGCCGCTGGGACAACTGATGGCGGGTCATCCATTGTCGGCTTCGCCGTTGGACATGTTCCTCGGCGTCATACCCGGCAGCACTTGTGAGACTTCGGTTGTCGCCATCCTGTTGGGCGCCTTGCTGCTGTTGGCCACGGGTGTGGCCAGCTGGCGCATCATGCTCAGCGTGGTGGTTGGCGGCGGGCTGATGGGGATGCTCTTCAACGCCATCGGTGCCAACGAATACATGCAGGTGCCGTTCTACTACCACTACTTGATGGGCGGTTTCGCTTTCGGCTGTGTCTTTATGGCCACCGACCCTGTGACAGCGGCACATACCAACACTGGCAAATGGATATACGGTTTTCTTATCGGTGCTTTCGCGGTTTTGCTCCGCGTGCTCAATCCCGCCTATCCGGAGGGCATGATGCTCGCTATCCTGCTGATGAACTGCTTCGCACCGCTGATTGACCATTGCGTGGTGGCTGCCAATATCAGGAAACGCCGCAACCGATGGGCTCTGGCAGAAAGGAGGAACGCCTGATGAGACAGTTCTCCAACAGATATATGCTGCTGTATGCGTTGGCTCTTGCTGCGGTGGTGGCCTTGCTGCTCACCGTGGTGGCAACAGGCTTGAAGGAGCGGCAGCAGCGCAACGTCCGCAACGAACAGAAACAGATGTTGCTGGCGTCGATAGGTGTACCGTGCGAGCGCGACAATGCTGAGACAGAATATCCCAAATACTTCAAGGAAGAAAGCAACATCGCTGCCGACGGTGAGGAGCCGCTGATTCTCTACCGTTATGAGAAAGAGGGTTGCAGGGGCGTCGTGATACCTGCCACCGGCAACGGCTTGTGGGGCAAAATCTATGCCAATATCGCCCTTGCCGATGACCTCAACACCATCGTAGGCATCACCTTTAGCCACGAGGGGGAGACCCCGGGACTGGGTGCGGAGATAACCTCGGAAGAATTTTGCAAACAGTTCATAGGTAAGAAAATACTTGACGACAATGGCACCATTGTCTCCGTGGCTGTTGTCAAGCATGCCGAAGCGAATCATCCCCATCAGGTCGATGCCATCAGCGGAGGCACGATGACCAGCAACGGTGTCAGCCAAATGCTTCACGACGTACTGACGCAATACCAGTATTTTGTCGATACAGAAAGGAAGGAGGTGCCCGATGGACAGTAAGCGCAGAAAACTTATCACCAATCCGCTGAGCAAGGATAACCCCATCACAGTGCAGGTACTGGGCATCTGCTCCTGCCTGGCGGTGACGGCGCAGCTGAAACCGGCGGTGGTCATGGCGCTGTCGGTAATCGTCGTGGTGGCACTTTCCAACTTGATTATCTCGTTGCTGCGCAAAAGCATACCGCCACGGATCCGCATCATCGTCCAGCTCGTCGTGGTTTCCACGCTGGTGATTCTGGTCAATCAGGTACTGATGGCTTTTGTCTACGATGTGAGCAAGCAGCTTTCGGTCTATGTGGGACTGATTATCACCAATTGCATTGTCATGGGTCGACTCGAAGCCTTTGCCATGAGCCACAAGCCGATGGAGTCGCTGCTTGACGGCATTGGCAATGGTTTGGGATACGGTGTCATCCTCGTCATCCTTGGTTTTGTGCGCGAACTGCTGGGTCGCGGTACCCTGTGGGGGTACCCTGTCGTCGAGAAACTGGGACTCTACAATATAGGTTACGAAAACAACGGTTTCATCATCATGGCTCCGATGGCGCTGATACTGGTGGGCATCATCATCTGGATACAGCGCAGCCACGACAAAGATTTACAGGAGAAATAGTTATGGAATATTTCAATATTTTTGTCAAATCGATTTTCGTCGACAACATGATTTTCGCATTCTTTCTGGGAATGTGTTCCTATCTTGCTGTGTCGAAGACGGTCAAGACCTCGCTGGGTCTTGGCGTGGCCGTGACATTTGTGCTGCTTATTACAGTGCCTGTCAACTACCTTATCAATAAATACCTGCTTGCTCCGGGTGCTTTGGCGTGGGTCAGTCCCTCGCTGGCATCGGTCGACCTCAGTTTCCTCAGCCTGATACTTTTCATTGCTGTTATCGCCGCTATCGTGCAGATTGTCGAGATGGTCATCGAGAAATACTCGCCTGCTTTGTACAACGCTTTGGGTATCTTCCTGCCTCTTATTGCTGTCAACTGTGCGGTATTGGGAGGTTCCCTCTTCATGCAGCAGCGGGGGTACGCCAACATCGGCGAGGTGACCTGCTTCGCCTTGGGTAGCGGCATCGGTTGGCTGCTGGCCATTGTCGGCATCGCGGCCATACGCGAACGGCTGCGCTATTCCGCCATCCCACCTGCGTTGAAAGGGGTGGGCATCACTTTTATCATCACTGGACTCATGGGCATCGCCTTTATGTCATTTATGGGAATTAAACTATGACACATACCGTTCTCTCCGCACTGGTCATCTTCCTGGCCGTCATACTCGTCCTCGTCACCCTCCTACTTTTTTTGCGGGACAGGCTGATGCCGCAGGGCGATGTCACCATCACGGTCAACGACGACAAGCAGTTGAATGTCTCTACCGGCAACAGTCTGATATCGACGCTTGCCGAACAGCAGATTTATCTTCCTTCTGCCTGTGGCGGCAAAGGATCGTGTGGACAATGCCGCTGCCGAGTTGTCAAGGGTGGCGGCAGTATCCTTCCTACCGAGGTGGGTTTCTTTTCACGAAAAGAGATACAGTCAGGCTGGCGTCTGGGGTGCCAGGTGAAGGTGAAAGAGGATATGCATATCCTGGTGCCGGAGAGTATCCTCAGCATCAAGGAATATGAATGTACCGTTATTTCGAACTGCAATGTGGCCACATTCATCAAGGAATTCAGGGTGCAGCTGCCCGAGGGCGAACGGATGGATTTCATCCCCGGCAGTTATGCGCAAATCAAGATACCCGAGTTCGAGATTGACTACAGCGATTTCGACCGTGGACTGATAGGGGAGGACTATCTGCCCGCGTGGGAAAAGAACCGTATGTTCGCACTTCACTGCTCCAACACCGAGCCTACGGTACGCGCCTACTCCATGGCCAACTACCCCGAGGAGGGTAATATCTTTATGCTTACCGTCCGTATTGCCACGCCGCCGCTGAAGGCCGACCGCAGTGGATTCCAACCTGTCAACCCGGGCATTGCCTCGTCGTATATCTTCTCCCTTAAGCCAGGCGATAAAGTCACCATGTCCGGTCCCTATGGAGACTTCCACGTCAAAGGGACGGAAAAAGGAGAAACGGATGGCGTAACATCCAATGGCGTTGGACAGTCTGCTTCTCGGCAGCCTGAGCGGATCTGGGTTGGCGGTGGCGCTGGCATGGCACCTTTGCGTGCTCAGATTATGCATCTGACGCGAACGTTGCATTACACCGGACCGATGCATTTCTTCTACGGAGCGCGTGCGTTGAACGAGGTTTTCTATCTTGACGACTTCCGTCAGCTGGAACGTGATTTCCCCAATTTCCATTTTCATCTGGCGCTCGACCGTCCCGACCCGGCAGCCGACCAGGCGGGTGTGCCCTACACGGCAGGTTTTGTCCACGATGTGATGTACAAGACCTACCTTGCCGACCATTCGGCTCCCGAGGATATCGAGTACTATATGTGCGGTCCCGGACCGATGTCCAAGGCGGTCACCACCATGCTCGACAGCCTGGGCGTCCCTCGCGAAAACATCCTCTTCGACGATTTCGGTGGCTGAAAAATCATTCGCTGAAACACCCTCCCCTCCGACGCCGACCCCACCGGTCAGTCCGGATCCATCTTCGAGAGCTGCGCCAAGAGCAAAATCCCCACCGACGAGGCCTTGGAGTTTATGAAAAACGGAATACAGGAAAGGTTCTCCTAGTAGACATAGAACCCGACTTGCATGTTTTATTTCGGGCCGAAGAAACCCGAATGCATCTTCCGTTTCGCAAAAAATGCTTCCTTTACGACGCGGTCTTTTTCCGCTTTTTTTACGGTACTTGAAGTGTTAAAAAAATTTAATTTTAAAAATGCAAACAATTGATTTTAAATATCTTGTAAAAAAAATGATATTTTTTTTTCATTTGCCTGGTGATATTCGGCAAAAAGTTGGGTATTATATATAAGTAGGGAACCTTTATAACGAGCCGCGAAGAGAAATGTACGCACGTTCGTGAAGCAATAAAAACGAAAAAAATTTTGATTAATAATAGAATAGTTGTATCTTTGCAAAAGGAAATTGACTGAAATTTTTAATATCAATATAATTGAAAACTTTATGAAAACAGCAACTTTGTCCAAAATATTTGTCCTCCTCGCCGCGCTGGCGTCATTCTTCGGCACGGCGCGGGGGCAGCACAGCATTACGGAAGTGCAGTATTCCGACAAGATAAACCGAACCATTGTCAGGGAGTACGAGTTTCCTGCGACAGTCAGCTACGTGGAGACTGCGGACACGCATTTCTTCGTTTACGCCGATGCGAGCATGCAGGTCTTTTGCGCGCCTGTCGACAAAGATATATATGTCCGCGACTTTGTCATCCACGGGAAGTATGCATACTTTTGCGGGTTCCGGAGCGGGAACGTCACCAAAGGGATCTGGGGTTGGTTCAATGTCGACGATCTTGTCAACGGAGCGGTGACATACAACACTTTCAGCGATTTCCAGTGTCAGTCGCAGTATGTGGACACGATACACAGCTTGGCCGTCCACGAGGAGCAGAACGGGTTCCACATCGCCATGGTGGGAGCGAACACCGACGGATCCTCTACGCGCAGGTGGTGCCTGATAGACGTGTGGGGCACACCTGGCAGCGCGACGGGATGGCAGTACGAGATGGGGATACCGTATGGATACAATGATCTGCCATACGACCGCATGACCAGGATCTGCGTGACGGACCATTATGTCGTGGCGGCAGGGAATTTGAATGTGCCCTATGCCAGCGAGACCTACCGCATCCACTACCGCAATTATCTGTTTTCGGGAGCTCAGGAAGACTCGATTTACATGTATCCGGGTCATAACACAGGATATTGGCACGATAGCACCCACTTTGCCATGACACATGTCTATGGCGACCTTGTTGCCGTGGCGAACAAAGCACACAGATATTTTGTAAGTACACCGTATGACGGAATCCTTGTAAATGTCTACGACATGTCCCTGACCATCACCACTCCTGCGGCATCGCCTGTTTATTCAATGTGTGTGAATTGGATTAAAACCCAACCTTCAATTGGTTATTCCATTCGTGATATTCGTTACAGTAAAAGCAAGTCGGAGCTGCATCTGCTTTTGTCCGGCACCAGCCTTCCCAATACATCGTCACCTGGAAGCATCATTGCAGAACTGCCTGTTCCTCCGGCAACAGCTTTATTTAATTATACAACAATCGACAACCGTCTATTGCTGACACTTGATAATTATTACAGCCAAGGAAATACCCTTGCTGCAGGATTCGACTATACCAATACGACAAGGATGAACTATTTCACCCAGCCGTTGATTGTCTCTTCTATATGCGGAATAACAACCCAAAGCCGTTATGATTCCAATGGCTATTCTGCCAAAACGGAATATTCACCGTATAGCGTGTGCGCCAATGGATTTGACTGTAAGATCAGTATAAAGACAACCACATCGAAAAACAATGTTACAGTGTGTCCTTGACATTTCCGTCGCAAATCTATAAACAACCGTAAAAATGAAAAGAACAATTATTATAACAGTTGCTTTGTTGACGTTTTCCTGCAGTTTTCTGCAGGCGCAGAATCAGTATTATTTCAAGGTGGGCGACACCATACATGGACGAGACTCTATCTACCACTACCAGTGGTGGAGTGAGGATTGGTTGAATAGCGATCCGATGCATCACTTGAACATTCAAGAATGGATTTGTGATACACTGATTCGGTCGTGGGGGAACTATTTGTCATTTAGTCCACACGATGATGCTGGAATAATTATGCGTTACTGTTTTACTGAACAGCCACTGAAAATTGTGGGGATTGCCTCCGCCTGTTACACGGCTGCCCAATGGGAAAATATCACACCAGTGGAAGGGCCACCGTTCTATACTGAATATCTGGAACTGTATGATGCCGATACAGGACGAAACCCCTTTCCCCGTGTGGCTCAGGTAGAGTGGGACTACACAAGGCCCAACCGATACATGGCAATAGATTACAGAACAGCCAGATATCATCTTAACGAAGATTGTTGTACACTTGTACCCCATGATTCTGTCAAATACATACCCATCAAGGAATTCTATTTTGATAAACCCATCACAGTATACGACTCATTCTATATCGGACATACAACCAATAGCAATCCATGGTTTAATTCAGCATGTGAAGAAAGACCTTTTAATCATTATGGAAATGTTTTCGTTCATGAAGCAATAGGCTATAATCCCAAATATTTGGAGATGGAGGAAAATTGCTCTAATAGTTCCTGCAATTACCCTGCAATACATCTATACAAATACAGATATATTAAATATTTGGTTGATACGATATCATTGCAGTATCCTCCCTGCGACACCGATTATGTTGCCAGTCGTTGGCAATGGGGCGTATCCCCCCATTTCATGCTGGATTTCCCCATCATCGAGATAGACTCGTCGTTCTACGACGGACCCCCGCAGTATGTGTGTCCGTCGGTGGAGAACTTCCGTGTGGGCAACGAGGGCGACGGCAGCGTGGTGCTGCTGTGGCACAACCACAACGACCACCTGCGGTGGGAGGTGAGTTACGGGCCGCAGGGCATCGCGCCGGAAGAC
>JAEEGL014369498.1_pt1 | contig 24671 bp, 17 predicted proteins | sample 9134231 | NCBI WGS metagenome assembly JAEEGL01 (sample SAMN16246548, study PRJNA631951) | gut metagenome | biome: gut microbiome; feature: rumen; material: fiber-attached | host: Bos | place: Iran: Karaj | collected 2018-10
ACATTGTACCCGGCGGCCGTGAGCGCGGCATAATTGTCCCGCATCGAGCACGCCTCCGCCGTGCACCCCGACGTATTGTCCTTCGGATAGAAGTACACGATGGTCTTGCGTCCCTTCCCGATGAAGTCCTCCGACTTCACGGTCTTCCCGTCCTGGTCCTGGACCTCGAAGGACGGCATATGGTCTCCGATCTTGAGCATGGCTGCACGATTTATTGGTTCAACGCTCAAAAATACGCAAAAATTGGGGTATCAGCAAAGGGCTTTGGGCACTTACCGCGCCTAACGTCCCATTTCGCGCACCCATAGAAATGCCCCCAACGTCCCTGTTTCTGCACCCATAAGTGCGGCCGAGGCGCCCGTCGGCCCTGTCGATGGTCCCACGGCACAGGACGATTTGCTACGGAAGTGGGGGATGACGTTTCAGCGCATAGGAGACTCAATCAAATGCACCGGCTATATCTAAAGCCACTAGCTCCGACGGCACGACAAGAATAGTGTCCATTAAAGTGGAAAGATGAAGAAGGATAGATGCGATTGTATTAGAAAGAAGGAAAAAACGAAATAACTATACCTTGAAAGAATTCAAAAAACAATGCACACTCACCATACGAGATCTATGACGAGATAACGCGATCTGCTTCTCTAATATATTCCATAGCAGCATCTACCCATCCAGCAATATCCTCTTCAAGGGTATCATCAAATCTACTAATATCTGCAGGAAGATACTCAAGAATCCTTCTTCTATCAAATACTATTCCGGCACTTTTACTACGTTCTTCCCATTTATGATTTTCAAAATCCTCTGTCAAGAAAAACATATGCACGGGTTCAACATATGGTTGTTCCGTAGAATAAATCGCGAAAAAATCGACTTTCTTCAGATATACTTCCCACGTGTTTCCCGTTTTACATTGACCGATGGCAATTACTTGAGAATCCTTTTTATCAGCAAACGGGATCCAAGCCACAAAATCAATACCGCCGTCCCTATGATGCCCCGTTCCTCCATAAGGTTCTCTGTACTCGCCAGGAATATGCAACTCTTGAAGAATGGTATTCACTTTATTCTTAAACGAGCCCCTTATAGATGTGCCAAACACCTCACATTGACTATGGGGTCCTAAATACTCAAAAGCAATGCATCGACTCAAACGCTCGAATAATTCTGTTGCATCTTTACCCCCCTGAACTTTTTCTTTTTGCATATCAAGCCTGGTAGAAAGGAGAAGGAAATAATAGAAATACGCATTTCTTTCAATGGATTCTTTAACAGACAATGAATTTGCAGAAACGACACAAGGATAACCAGTAATAGCAGTCTTTCTCACAGAACAATATGTCAGCGCTTCTTGCAGTTTGGCTAGAACCAAATCATCACCTTCCTCCGTCCCATTTATATCTATCTCATCCTCAGAAGCAGACAGGCTAGACCGCAAGGATTCGATTGAGCAAGCTCCTTCAGAACACGACAAAGCCTTGTACTCTAAATAATCAGCTAGCTCATATTTCGAATGATGTATACTCTCAACCGTGAACATACTTATCCCTTCCTTTATTTTGCAATACGTTCCCTTTTCTCATAATTCTTTGGGTTACGTATTGCATCCATCCGATCAAAAATATCATTCGCAATTCTAACTACATCAGCAGAAACTTTTAGGGATTCTAGAGCTCCGTCATATTCTCCAACCTTCGATCCTGCTTTCTCTAAAGCAATTTTAGCCTTAATAAGTGCTTCATACAAGACCGTATTGCCACCTTTACAGACATCATATGCTAAATCCAAATTGGCTTTTGCCCTGAGATACTCTGTAGCTTCTTTATTACCAAGTACTTCATTAAGATGTCTAAGATCAGGGTTTTGTGATTCAATAATTGAAGCAATCTTCTTGGACGAAGATCCATATAGCCAGAACATTACTTGCTCCAAATTCTTCAATTTATCATCAGCAACCGGATTCTCATTTTCAAAATCCGAACTAAGCCCCAGAAAACTTCTGAAATTCTCATAGTTTATTGCCGTATACAAATGAGAGAAATAGATGCGTTTTGCGTAGGTGTCATCTTTTTTAAACTCTGTCATCGCATCTGCTTGCTCCAAAACAAGAAGTCCCTGATAGAGTTTCTTCACTATTTTGTTCGCATCACCAATCTGCTCGGCGATTTCATTCAGAGATTTACCAAATTTGTTCTTAACAGTAGCGATGTATTGTGCTTTGGCATATGAGCCCCACTTTGCGGCCCCATTCACATGTTTGTAGCCAATGTAACGCCAAGCATCCTCTCGATCAACCAGTTCAAGAACCGGGATACTGCTCCTTAACTGCTCTAAAATCTCCGGAGTAATCCTGGCTTTATACTTATCCATCTTGTTATTCTCAATAACATCCGGATTAAGAATAGACTTGATCGCAGCCAATCTCCTATTGCCTTCCACGACCACCAACGCCCCTTTCTCTTTGACAACATACAACGGCTCGTGCTGGAAGAAACCATGGGCAAGAATAGACATAACTAATTCTTCTGTAGCCATTTCATTCCAGAATGTATTAATAATGCTCTCCTCCGTTGTATCAGGAGTAAAACTATACTCGACCATTCTTGGATTTGAATAATCGAAATGGAGTTCAGAAGCTCCTAAATATACAATACTGTTAGCCATAAATCTATAAAGCAACGGGTGATGACAAGAAACAAATAGAATTATTGAACTGCATGCGATCATCAAATATGAGGACCTCGTCTCCTACTCGGTTAGAGGGACATTGAGACAATTGATACAGGACTTTCTGCTTTTCTTCATAAAGATGCATAATGAATTCGTGGTTATCATATGAGACTAGCCAATTCTTCTTCATCTGCTTAACAAAAACAGACAAAGCCTTATGGTCTGCATCCTTAAATGCATTCAGATACAGATCAGCACCTTTTTGGTAATAGGGAGGATCAAGATACACAAAAATACCTTCTTTCTTGGCATCGATCTCCTTGATGAAATCAATACCGTCTCGATTGGATAAATGAATCCTATGTGAAAACAACTGAATATCTTCTATTCTCCGGAGTAAATCCCTTTTATTAAACCTCGCATCTATCTTATACTTACCTAATTGATTAAAGCCACCGATTAATCCGCCAGAAATCACCCCCGAAACATTCGTCCTATTCAGAAAGAACGTTGATTGGGCTAACTCTATAAGATCAACAGTCTTATACCGATGCTGAATCTCCTTGTAGTACTTCCAATTCTCCACAGTAACATCTACAGACAGCAACCAACGGCACATTTCGTCGGGTTGATTTAAGATGGCATACCAGAAAGCATAAATTGAAGGATCAAGATCATTAATATATATATCATTCACATACTCATCCATCATAAGACGGAGGGCTAATCCGGCACCACCAGCATATGGCTCAGCATAGTTTAATCCGACAAGATCATTCTCCAACAAGAAATGAGTCATGAACTTGTAAATGCATGATTTCCCTCCGGGATAGCGAAGTGGCGACCTGAATATTTGTCCTCCTCTATTTTCCATGAGACTGTGTGAGAATAGCGCCAAGCATAATAGAGACCGCAATTAATTGATCCTTTGACACAGAAGACAGATAATTGTGAGCTCCAATATGAAGAAGCTGCGGCATGGTTTCTTCTTTCACATTATTTGTTGAAAGATAGGTCTTTATATCTTGCGACAAGGTCTTCTTGGCTTTAGAGAAATATTTCATCAAGTAGTCCTTAATGTCCACGAAACCTTCCTCTTTGCAGGCGGTTTCACATAACAGTCGCAATCCCATTCGGAATAAAGCATAGACATCTTTCGAAAAAGATTTTTCTCCTTCAACTAAAGAATATAGAGCGGATAAATCTCTATACAGATTATTCACCGATCCAGATTTAAGGAATAAACTATCACCAAACAAACTTATTCTAGTCTTTCGAGTCACCGGTGTCTTTCGTGCAGATGATGGCCTCGAAGTAGTCTCTTTAATTTCAGTATCATTTCCACGTTCTGTCTCGTATAGATGTAGTTCCCTATCTTTATTGCTCCAAATAATATCTTTGCTTCGTTGGTCTAACGTAGATATCGGCTTTCCTCGATTTTTACGCGTAGAAATCTCTTTATTCCTGATTTTGTTTAGAAGATCTGACAACAATACCTTAACCTCGTCATTTGTATGACGAGTAAAAAGTCTTTCATCTTCAAAAACAAAACCCATTTCGTATAGGACAGTATCTGTCAGGACTTCTTCACAGACAAATCTTTGGTTCATTTCCGGATTCTTAGTCACAAACCCACCTGTACCTTCGTCAAACAATTGGAAGGTACTCTTCGGCTCATTTAAATACTTATTTGCAAAAACATCACGCTCCAACTTTCCCCAGGTATTTCCCACCAAATAATGCTTCCTATATACGCTTTTCAGAGCTGTATCTTCATCACAAACATTGCAAGGTATTGTCTCATCGAAAGTAGGTAAAGCAACTGTCAATCCGTCCACATGACAAAAACCCAACTTAATCTTAGCAAGGACAATTCGCCTATTGCCATCGTAAACAACAGGTTTATTATTCTTATACACGACAATAGGGAGCTCACTATAGTCGTAGTATTCACCCATTTGTTTGGCAAATTTAGAGAGTTCCCACTTACTTGACGGATCAGACATAGCTCTGTCGACCACATCTTGATCTGATGCGGATGCGTCAATCGGGTCTCTTGGATTCTCCGTCCAGAGTACCAAGTCCTTAACAGCGATATATTCGATCTTCTGGCTCATATCGAAAAGGAGGTAAACTGTCATTCGACAGACCATATAATTCCATTTTCAAAAATACGATTTTTCTATCAAACACTTATATTTTTGGGCAACAAAAAACAAGAATCTGAGATAGATTCTCATTTTTTCATCTTATGAGAGTAGAAATGTGATGAAAAAAGACAACTTATAGAATAGTAAAGAGCAAGACAAACAAGTGGGATGCCCCCCAATGACAGTCAATGAACTCCTGCTAGCTGAAAGTAAAACGATTAAAAAAAACTGTGGGCACTCGGGATAATGAATGACTCACAGATAAAAACAAACATCCATTATTATACTGCAACCTTCTCAAACATACATCAGTACCTCGCCAAAGCCGATGGGCACGACACTGCCAAGTTCCCAACCGTCTTTGCGAGTTCGTTGAAGGTTTATTCCATCTTCTATTCGGGGGCGAATTCGATGATCATGTATGAGCAGTAAGTGAGTGTTGACATGGTTGTGAATTAAAAGATCATACTGAAATACTAGTATGTTATTCTATGATCATGTTACGGACTTTTGACCGAACCCGCAAGAATGACTATCCATGAGCATCATGGACAAGTACTACAAGCATCTCAAAGGAAACATCTACAAACTCATCGGTATCGCCAAAGACAGCGAAACCCTCGAAAACATGGTCGTTTATAAGGCCATGTACGGTGACCATCAGATGTGGGTCCGGCCGGAAAAAAAGTTCTTCGGCAAGGTCGAGCGGGATGGGAAGATAATGCGGAGATTTGAAGAGATTGAGGAAGAGTATTCAGAAAACTAAGCCTTGGACTTATTCTGCATTATTAGTTTACCGACAACTTCTTTTGCGAAGCGCTCGTTCACATGATGATTCACCAAAAAACTGTATAGAAATCGCTGATCCTCCTCAATACTTGCAGTCTTAATAATAACAGGCTGATTGATACTATAAAGAGCGGAAAGATTCCCTCCGGTCATCTTCTGAAGAGAACGCTTTATCTCGTTTTGCGACTCATGGTTCCGGGTAAAGATGGTAATGTCTTTTCGGACCGGATTATCAAAATTAACTTGTTTCCTAAAAAAAGGAGCAAAATATTGTCGATCATTCTCCCCCAATGAATGTCCAAAGATTATCACTTCATCCGCATTAAGGAGAGCCGGGACAAGACTCGGTGGATTGAATGCCGGATCCATAGCTTTCTGAAGAAAATCATAGTTCGCATGCATATTTAAGTCATCTCGAGTTCCGACAATAATCTTATTATCACTGCAACAGCCATGAACATATTGAACCGAAATATTATCCAAATAATTAACTGGCAATTGAAGATGAGTGTAATTAAATGAATAAATGCTTATGGCTTCCCCAACTTCAGCAGATTCAGTCATAGCAAGCAAAAGATATGATGCCACAGAATCACTTGTAAGTTGGCTATTATCAATGGATCTAAGATAGTTGCATAAACCATCCTTTATGAGTTGTAAAGCCTTGCGGTCACGCCATGTAGGCATGTTGAGAATATCGTCTTGATAAGGGACAGATAAAGGGGGTAAAGATCTATCACGGAAAACGATAATCCCTTTTTTAACAAGAGACTGTATTAGAGCTTCCTTGTCATTATACAACCCGTAACCCCATTTATACGGCTGGAAATACTCGAGGAATTCTTTCTCTTCTTTTGTTAGTATATCTGCAGGCGAATTCGGTTCACGAATGCTTATGTAATAGTTTAGTAGTTCGTTCTCAAGGTCATACCACTTTACAGCATCAAGACTATCCGGCCAGCATTGATTCAAATGGTGAATTAAAGGGGCGGGATAATCTTTAGGACAGAACTCGGACTCCCAAAAGTCTTTATAAGACGTTTTAAGGCCAAGATCGAGGTCGAATCCATTACCAAGAACAAGAACTATTTTCCGAGGTTCTACCATGGTTCTCAATTAGTTAATCCGTAATAACTCAGTATTTCTTGAAATCATATTTCTCCCGAATGGCCGCCTTGGTCTCCTCATCCTGATGAGTGAAATAAGCCTTAAATCCAGGGCAGAAATTGATATGCCAACGCCAGAACCGACCCATGAAGGATCTAGGATTCTTGTCGTAATGCGCGCGGAGCTTGCAGGTTTCGCAGGGGTATTGGGGCATGGTAATGAACGGATTACAGATAAAACTACATTATTTTTTTGAAATAAGCGGCAATCTTCTCAAACTTCCCGCTGCTCTCCCCTCCACCGTAACCCAGAGTCACGTCAGAATAGCCCTCAATCTTAAGGCCGATGGGAACGACGCTGACGAGTTCCCAACCGTCTTTGCCGAGTTCGTTGAAGGTTTTCTCCATCTTCTGTTCGGGAGCGAATTCGATGATTTTGTATTTGAAGGACGTTAGGGTTGACATGGTTGTTGATTAATTAATTACGATGAAATACGATAGTGGTTATTCTTTGCCAAGTTACGAATTATTGACCGAACCCGCAAGAATGCTTATCTTTGAACATCATGGATAAGTACTACAAGCATTTCAAAGGAAACATCTACAAGTTTATCGGCATCGCCAAAGACAGCGAGACCCTCGAAAACATGGTCGTCTATCAGGCCATGTACGGTGACCATCAGATGTGGGTCCGGCCGGAAAAGATGTTCTTCGGCAAGGTCGAACGAGACGGGAAAGTGATGCAAAGATTCGAGGAAATTGATCAACCGGAAGAAAGCGATTTCTATCACAAAACCGGCCTACAACCTTGGGTTGGGAAGGATCCTAAAGTTCTTATCCTCGGCACAATGCCCGGTGACACCTCCATCAAAACTCAATCATATTACAACTCCCCTCTCAATCCGTTCTGGAAACTAATGGATGAAATCTTCCAACCGACCGAAGAAATTCGCTCCCGGAAAGAGTTCATCACAGGACTGGGCATCGCCTTATGGGACTGCATCGCAAGCGGAGTCCGTCGTGACAGTTCCGATGCCTCCTTCTCCGAGAAAACTCTTCGCGGCAACAATATCCAAGGATTTCTTGATGAGCATCCCAGCATTCATACTATCGTATTGAACGGGATGAGCACTGCGGTCAAGTATTTCAAAAAGTATTGTCCTATTCGGAGCGATGTCAAAGTCATCGCATTGCCATCTACAGTGTCGATGATTACTTATCAGAAGAAGTTAAAAGAATGGGCGATTCTGAAAACTCTCGTTGAGAATGAATAGAAACGGTATCCCCGTTGTCAAATTAAGGCAAAAAAAGGGTTGGTGTAGATCCAACCCTTTTCTAATGTATTCGGCTTTTTTAATTCTCATTAACCAATCATCCCACTCCATTCCCTGGATGTAGTTGTGCTGTTATTCAACAAACATGGGGACCGTCTTGAAATGATCAAAATCATGATTCTCAGTCAAATACTAATGCATTTAATTAATTATAGACACTTGTCTGTTGGCAAGCTTATCAAAGAAATACCCCTCTCAACTGCTTTGTGATACGATTGTATCATATATTATGCATGCCCCCTGCACAATTTTGTATGAAAAGGGTAATATATCCCTCTATTATTCGTATATTTGGCATAGAAACAAGAAGAATCCTTTTTTTCTAATGGCTACCAACAAACACGCAGTGATCAGGTATCAAGCCCTTGATGCCTGTTTCGCCAATCGGTATAAGAGGTTCTACATAGAGGACCTCATAGAAGCGTGTAATAAAGCATTGCAGGAGTTCTATATCTCCAAGGAAGACCCAATCAATGATGTTGAGTATTACGTCAAAAAACGCACGATATTCAATGACATTGCGTTTATGCAAAGTGCAGAGGGTTGGAACGCCCCTATTAAGCGCTATTATGTGGGGCGCAAATGCTATTACCGTTACGAGGACGAGGACTTTTCCATCAATAAGAAAGACTTCTCCGAAGCAGAGCTGGATAAGATTGATGAGGCACTTATTATGCTAAACAGACTCAATGGTACGGCCGGTTTTGACTGGGTTAGTGAGTTCGTGGCTAATTTCGAGGACAAGCTGGGCCGCAAGAAGAACACCACCCCGGTCATCGGGTATGAGAAAAATCCGTTCTTAACCGGTATCGAGAATCTGTCTGTACTTTACAACTATATCGTTAATAAGCAGGTCGTAAAGATAAAGTACAATCATTTCACAAAAGGCAAAATGGAGCATGTCATGCACCCCTACTACCTCAAGCAGTATAACAACAGGTGGTTCCTATTCGGTATCACGGAGCGAGACAAAAACGTCCTGACAAACCTACCCCTGGATCGCATCATCAGCATTGAACCGGTACAGATAGAATACATCCCTAACACGCAATTCGACTTTGAGGAATATTTTGAAGATGTGGTGGGCGTATCCGTTCCCCGTGAAGGAGAGCCGGAGAAGGTGGTGCTGAAGTTTGATAAGTTCCGCTACCCGTATGTAGTTACCAAGCCCCTCCATCCTTCCCAGATTGAACTAGATAAGGAGAATTGCATTATACAGCTGAACGTTTTCCTCACTCCGGAGCTGGAATCACTTATCTTCTCCTACGGCGACCACGTAGAAGTACTTGAACCAACATCTTTGAGAGAGACTTTCCGCCAGAAAACGACAATAATGAAAGAAAAATATAATTGTGCAGAATGAGTGCACAATAAGCCTTTACCTTTGCACTCGTAATACCACAAAACACAAAAAACATGATCCAAAGCGAAGCACAGCTCGAGCAGCAGTTCCTGGATAAATTGCAGGAGTTGAAATACGTTTACCGCAGTGATATCCGTGACTTGGATGCGCTTGAAAAGAATTTCCGTCAGAAGTTTGAGCGGCTCAATTTCGTTTCCCTCTCCGATGATGAGTTCCGCAAGCTTCTCCAGGAAAACATCACATCTGATGTATTTACCGCGTCCAAGCGCCTGCGCGAGAAACAGACCTTCGTGCGTAACGACGGCACCACCTTCGACTACAGCCTCGTGAACCTGAGGGATTGGTGCAAGAACAACTATGAGGTGGTAAACCAGCTCACCATCAACACGGCCAATAGCCGCCAGCGCTACGACGTCATCATCCTTGTTAACGGCCTGCCCCTGGTTCAGATTGAATTGAAGAGACACAGCGTATCGCCAATTAAGGCCGTTGAGCAGATTGTCCGCTACAAGCAAGACCGCGGCAATGGGTACACCAACACGCTGATGTGCTTTATGCAGCTTTTTATTGTCAGCAACGGTGGTAGCGACACGATGTATTTTGCTAACAACAACGACGAGCATTTTCATTTCGATGCAACCAACAACTATTTGCCGGTATATCATGCCGCAGATCAGGACAATCATAAGATTGCCGAGTTATTTAAGTTCAGCGATATGATGCTGCATAAGACGGCTTTGGGCCGTCTCCTCAGCCGCTATATGGTACTGGTCGAGACAGAACGAAAGATTCTTGTAATGCGCCCCTACCAGATTTACGCGGTGGAGAGCATCGTAAACTCGGTGTCGGAAGACAGCGGAAATGGTTTTATTTGGCACACTACCGGCAGTGGCAAGACCCTCACAAGCTTCAAGGCTTCCACGCTCCTGAAGTTCGACCCCAATATTGAGAAATGTGTCTTTGTTGTGGACCGTAAAGACCTGGACAAGCAGACCCGTGACGAGTTCAACAAGTTCCAGGAAGGCTGCGTCGAACAAAACGTCAACACAGCAGCATTGGTAAGTCGCCTGGAAAGTATTGACTATGCAGACAAAGTCATCGTGACGACCATCCAAAAACTGGGAATCGCCCTTGACCCTTCAAACAAGAATCGCTTTTACCAGAGGTTAGAGCGTCTCAAAGACAAGCGCATCGTTTTCATCTTCGACGAATGCCACCGCAGCCAGTTCGGTGAAAATCACGCTGCCATTAGGAACTTCTTCCCTAAGGCTCAGCTCTTCGGCTTTACCGGTACTCCGATATTCCAAGAGAACAGTAGCTATACCCGTGTCAACGGCCAGCAAGCAGAGTACGTTACAACCGAGGACGTGTTCCAGAAATGCCTGCACCAGTACACCATCACGAACGCCATCACCGACAATAACGTTCTCCGTTTCAAGGTAGAGCACTACGGTAACACTAATGCGGAGGGAAAACCTATCAGCGATCCGCTGAGTAAGTACCAGATTGTGAAGCACATCGTTGACAATCACGATACTCTCACGGCAAAGCGTCGCTTTAACGCTCTACTAGCCACCCCTTCTATTCCTGATGCTATCCACTTCTATGAAGTGTTCAAGGACTACCAAGAATCACTGCTAGCAGAGAATCCGGAATACGAGCCCTTGAATGTTACAGCCGTGTTTACTCCGCCAATGAAGAACGTCTCGGACGAGGACCTTCCGCAGGAGCAGGCAGACAACAACGTCGATCCCGAGGGCAACAAAAGCGAACTGGCGAAAATCATCGATGATTACAATGCCAAGTACGGAACCAATTTCAGTGTTGACCTCTTCGACGAATACTATCGTGACGTACAGGGCCGTTTCAAGGACCAGAAGCATCCAAATAAAGACCTTCCGCATTGTAAGAAACTTGACTTGGTTATTGTGGTGGAAATGATGCTGACCGGCTTTGATAGCAAGTTCCTTAATACGCTATACGTGGCGAAGGACCTCAAGTATCATAACTTGATTCAGGCTTTCAGCCGCACCAACCGTATCCTGGACGGCTCCAAGCCTTACGGGAACATCATTTGCTACCGTGACCTTGAGAAGGAGATGGATGATGCCATGGTTCTCTTCAGCGGCTTCGATCGTGACAAAGGCAAGGAGTATTGGTTAGTGGAATCTCCCGAGTCTGTCGTGGAGAAATATAAAAACGCCATCACTCAGTTGCAGGCAGTTATGAACGGGATGGGGCTGGAATGTAAGCCTGATGAAGTGGTCAACATCCCCCAGGGAGAGAACACCAACAACTTTATCGACGCTTTCAAGGATGTTCAACGCCTATCCATCAAATTGGACCAGTATGTAGATCTGCCAGAAGAGCTCAAGACAGCCATTGAAACAGCTATGCCGGAAGACACCCTACAGCAGTTCCGCACAGCTTATCTGGACCTTGCCCGCCGCAGGCGCAACGAGAAGGGAACTCAGTCCAAAGAAGAGCCGGAGGACGAACCCGACTTCGAGCTTTCCCTGTTCAGCTCTGCGCTGGTGGACTACGACTATATCATGAAGTTGCTGGCCAAGTATACCGACACTCACTTTGAGAAGGTGAAAATCACCAAGGAGCAGCTCCTGGAGATCCTTTCCAGCAGTGTGGACCTGATGAATGAGCGCGATTACCTTAAGGCTTTCATTGAGGAGGAACTTCACAAGGGTAGCAGCATGAGCGAGGCAGAAATCCGTGAACGCTACAAGGCGTACAAGGATAAGCGTTTTAACCAGCAGATAGCTGCAATCGCAAAAGAATACGGGGTTGACAACGCCGCCTTAGAAGCCTTTGTAGCCGAGACCACCAAGTTGCGCCGTTTGGACGAGGATGCTCTGCGGAATCTTTTGGAACATATTGACAATTGGAAGCAGCGCAAGGCGGCAAAAGAGGGACTTCTCTTCCGCCTAGCCCCGCTGTTCAATCTTCTCGCCGGTGGCGCAAGCATAGAAGGGCTTAATGCCTATGTGAAATAGACAACGCGAATAACTATGAATCAGAATATTAACAAAAAACACACACCTAACCTTCGTTTCCCGTCGTTTGATGGAGAATGGACTGTGCAACAATTAGAAACTTTAGCAGAGTTTAAAAGAGGGACGACAATTACTGCTAAAGAAACTATTCAGGGAGATGTACCCGTGATAGCAGGAGGACAAAAACCTTCATATTACCATAATGTTCCTAATCGGGAAGGGAGGACTATCGCGATTTCTGGTTCTGGTGCTTATGCAGGGTTTGTTAGTTTTTGGGAAAAACCAGTTTTCTTATCTGACTCATTCTCTGTAGAGACCTTCTCTGCCTTGGACAAGAAATACGCTTTCTATTGTTTGCAACTTCAACAGCCTTCTCTTTTCCATATGCAAAAAGGAGCAGGAGTTCCTCATGTCCATGGAGCGGATGTTGGAGAGTTGTTTATTCCTCTTCCTCCGACAATCGAAGAACAAAAGAAAATAGCATCTTTTTTTTCTGAAATTGACAATTTTATTGAGGAGCAGGATAGAAAAGTAGATGCATTAAAGGAAAAGAAATCAGGCCTAATGCAACATCTCTTTCCACGCACTGGTGAACTGAAGCCGAGTCTTCGTTTTCCCGGCTTCAAACATGATTGGGCGAAAAAAAAACTTGGTGAAATCCTTAATGAGCGGAAAGAAGTAAGCGTCATTACTGCCAACCTCCCTCAATTATCATTTACTATCGAAGAAGGGGTTATTAAGCCTGAAGATAGAAAAACAAATCAGCGAGATTTCCTTATTAAGGATAAGGATAATAAGCGATATGCGGTCACCCGCCTGAATGATATAATCTATAATCCTGCGAACGTTGTATTTGGGGCTATCCATAAGAACAATTTGTGTGATGGTGTCGTCTCTCCTATATACAAAATCTTCTGGACTAAAGAGAATGCAGATTTCTTGAACTATCTTTTAAGAAGACCTGCTTTTATTTCTTTGCTCGCATCGCGAGCCGAAGGTACTGTAACGAAACTTAAAACTCTTAAAGCAGAAGCGTTCTTAGATATGCCTGTCCCTTTTCCTGTTGAATCGTCCGAGCAAAGCCAAATCGCGTCTTGCTTTTTAGCATTAGATGACATCATACAAGCTGAGTCTGAAAAGCTAGAAACACTGAAGGCTCACAAGAAGGGCCTAATGCAGCAACTGTTCCCTCAACTCTCGAAGTAACCTGATCTTATGGCATATAATGACGTTATCATAAAAGCTTTGCGTCGCTGTTTCGAACCTGTCAGTGAAGACAGTAAATATTTCAACAGCAATTATCCATTCACCAACTGCGCTTTGGTATTTGCCTACAACGGCACTGGCAAGACGCGTCTCTCGTACGATTTTGCTCATTTCAACCGCAGTGAGGAGGCGCCCAAGCATACGCTCTACTACAACGCCTATACAGAGGACATTTTTACTTGGAACAATGGTATTGAAGATGGTTCGCCAACTCGGCTTCTTATTAATCAAGGTTCATCGTTGATACAAGGCCTTGCCGGGTCCAATTTCAGTGAACCCTTGCATAAGTACCTTAGTGTATTCACGGATATCGACTTTGAATTCCATTATGATGAAGACAACGCAGAAATACCCGACTATGTTTTCTTCAGTAAAACCATCCAGCGTAAACGTTGGGTGAACGGTGAACAGCAAACCTTCGACGATAAAATCGACTATATCAAGATTTCGCGCGGCGAGGAACGCCTTTTCGTATGGTGTTTTTTTCGTTGTATTTTGGACCAGGTCGTAGGTGGGAATGATGCCTACAAAGACATAGAATATATCTATATTGACGACCCGATGTCCTCACTCGACGACAACAATGTCATCGCTTTTGCAGAACAACTCTATACTGTAATTCGCACACAGCGTAATTTGGAAGTAGAGGCTAAAAAAGCCGGTAAAGAGGGTTTTCGACGCATCAAATTCGTTGTCTCATCACACCATGCATTATTCTTCCATACAATGCTTCATGGGCTGAATGGCGACCAACGGCTTGGGCGTTACTATCTGAGCCGCAATAAGCAGAAAGACCAGTTGGTATTGAAAACCATGGACGATAGTACGCCTTTCTACTACAATGTAGCTATGATGAGCGAAGTACAAAAGGCCATCGAAAGCGACAAACTATTTACCTTCCACTTTACAGTACTGCGGAGCGTGATGGAAAAGATTAAGGAATTCTTCGGACACCGAGACTTCTCGGTCATCCTCGACGGGATCACTTACAGAGGCGAAACTTATGATAGAACTGCCTTTAGCCAGGAAGAACTTACAGAATTCTATGCACGTATTGTGAATGTACTAACGCATCAGGGGTCAATGTTTACTCCCACACTGATGAACGATGATAATAAACAGTTGGCAACATCCATTTTCAACCACTTGGTGGCAAAGTATCAATTCGTATTGCCAGATTTGAATGATTTCCGCAGTGAATCCAAAATTGCCAGAGAAAACGAAAGACAATAATAGAAACCAAAACACGATAGAACCAATGGAAAAAACGGCGAATACTCAGCTGACCAAACAAGAAAAAGAGCAATTGTTCCGCGCCCTCTGGAATGTGGCCGACGTGCTGCGCGGCGCAATGACGGCAGATAATTTTCGCGACTACATGCTTTCGCTGCTCTTCTACCGCTACATCAGCGCCCGATATGAAGCAGCAGCCCGCATGGAACTGGGAAGCGACTTGCCGGCAGACAAGCCTCTCTATGCCTGGTACGAAGAGAATGCTGTTGACGTGGACGAGTTTGAGGATATGATGCTCAAGGGCACACACTATATCATCAAGCCAAAATATCTGTGGAGCGCCATTTATGAGCTGGCCCGCACCCAGGATGACAACCTCCTGACGGAACTGAGAGACAGTTTCCGGCACATTGAAGAGGAGTCATTCAAGGGCGCATTCAAAGGGCTCTTCTCCGAAATCAATCTCGATAGCGAGAAACTCGGGAAGGATCGCTCTGGCCGTAACAAGATGATGTGCAATGTCATCTCGAAACTGGAAGAGAAGCTAATCGAGTTCGATGGCAAGGGCGACATCCTGGGTGACGCTTATGAGTATCTCATCGGCCAGTTCGCAGCCGGCAGCGGCAAGAAGGCCGGGGAGTTCTATACACCGCAACAGGTCAGCACCATTCTATCACGCATCGTCACACTGGATTGCCAAGACCCTTCCACGGGCAGCAAAAAGGAGTTGGCAAGTGTCCTAGACTTCGCCTGCGGCTCCGGCTCGTTGCTGCTCAATGTCAACAACGAGATGAAAAAGGCTGGAGGCAAAATTGGAAAGATTTATGGTCAAGAAAAGGAGGTCACAACCTTCAACCTTGCCCGAATGAATATGCTGCTCCATGGCCTGCACGACTCGGAGTTCGAGATATTCCACGGCGACACTCTCACCAACGACTGGTCGATGCTCAAGGATAGCAACCCCGTGAAACCGGTAGAGTTCGACGCCGTGGTGGCCAATCCTCCTTTCAGTCTTAAGTGGGATCCCGATGACGAGGCCTCAAAAGACCCTCGATTCCAGAACTATGGCGTTGCCCCTAAGAGCGCTGCGGACTTTGCCTTCCTATTACACGGTTTTCACTACCTTAGCGGCAGTGGCACGATGGCCATCATCCTGCCTCACGGTGTGCTTTTCCGTGGCGGCGCAGAGGCTGCAATTCGTCAGAAACTAATAACTGACGACAATATTGACTGTATCATCGGTTTGCCTAGCAACTTGTTCTACTCGACCAATATCCCTGTCTGCATCATAGTGCTCAAAAAATGCCGTAAGAGTGAAGATCTTCTCTTCATCAATGCTGCCGAGCTATATGATAAAGACAAGAAGCAGAACACCCTGTCGCATGCTCATATCGATAAAATAGTGGAAACCTACCGCTATCGAAAGGAAGAGGATCGCTTTAGCCGTCGCGTTAGAATGCGGGAAATTGTTGAGAACGACTACAATCTAAACATTACCCGCTACGTTAGCCTTGCTCTGGAAGAAGCCCCCATTGACCTGGCCAAGAACCAGTTGGAGTTGGAGGCAATTGAGAAGAAGCTGTCGGAAGCGCGTATTAAGTTCAACGGCTATCTTAGAGAACTTGGGCTGAAGGAGATATAGGTCTTTTATTGTGCATATTAACCGCACAATTCCGTCTTATCTTTATGCCATCATTGGGGAACTGAACCTGATGATGGTATATTTTTTTATGATGGTTATAATTATTATGCAAAAACACTGCACAATTAGTATTTACCTTTGCTCCATAAAGATAATAACACGAACTTAAACCATAAAAAACAAACATGCTATGAGAGAGCTCAAATGCCCCAAGTGCGGAAATGTATTTTCCGTGGACGAAGCCGACTACGCTTCCATCGTCAACCAGGTTAAAGGCGCCGAATTCGACGCTGAAGTCAATCGCCGTATCGCGGAATTGCACCGCCAGCAGCAGGCGGAGGAGCAGGCGCGCGCAGCCACCTCTGAGAAGGCCCACCAGAACGAGCTGTTCAAGAAGGACCAGGCCATCAGCGAAAAGGATGGCGAGATAGCCCGACTGAAGGAACAGATTTCTGCCATGGGCGACCGCCAGAAACTGGCCGTTGGGGCCGCCGTGGCCGACAAGGACAAAGAAATCGCCGCCCTTAAGGCAACCATCGCACAGGGAACACAGGCCCTGCAGATTGCCGTAATGAAGGAACGCGAGCAGGCGAAGGAGGCCGCTCAGGCCAAGGACGCCGAGATTGCGGAACTCCGATCTCAGGCCAAGCTTGCGGCTTCAGAAGCCACGCTACGTGAGAAGAGCATGCAGTCCGAGTACGAAGGCAAGCTCCAGGTGGTAAAGTCTGAGGCTGCATCCCGTCTGCGCGTAGCAGAAGAAGAAGTGGCACGTCTCAAGGACTTCAAGACTCGTCTCTCCACCAAGATGGTCGGCGAGAGCCTGGAGGTCCACTGCAGCACCGTCTTCGAAAGCGAGCTGAGGGCCTTACTCCCGAACGCCTACTTCGAGAAGGATAATGACGCCTCCGGAGGCAGCAAGGGAGACTTCATCTTCAAGGACTTTGAGGATGGCCAGGAGTATATCTCCATCATGTTCGAGATGAAAAACGAACTGGAGGAGACGGCCACCAAGCACAAGAACGAGGACTTCTTCCGGAAGCTTGATGCCGACCGCAACGCCAAGGGTTGTGAGTACGCCGTCCTGGTTTCCCTCCTGGAGCCCGAGAGCGAGCTGTACAACGGTGGTATAGTGGATGTCTCCCATCGTTACCCGAAGATGTACGTCATCCGACCTCAGTTCTTCAAGGCCATGATCACCATCCTGGTGAATGCGGCCAAGAAGACCATCGACTATCAGCGCCAGCTGGCCATCGCCCGGAGCCAAACCATCGACGTAACCAACTTTGAGGGCCAGTTAGAAGCCTTCAAAGACGCTTTTGGCCGCAACTATCGCCTCGCCAGCGAAAAGTTCAAGACCGCCATCGAAGAGATTGACAAGTCCATTGCCCATCTCCAGAAAATCAAGGATGCCCTCATCGGCTCCGAGAACAACCTCCGTCTGGCTAACGACAAGGCAGACAACCTCACCATCAAACGACTTACCCGTGGCAATCCCACGATGAAGGCGAAATTCGATGAAGCTCGCCAGAAGAGAGAGGAAAAAGGACCTGAAATCCAGGAGTCCTAAAGAGTGCCGGCTAATACTTGGGGACGTAGTCGGTCTTCCCGCTGAGTGCGTCCTCCAGGATAGCCTCTACAAAGTCATCAGCAGCAAGGTTCCAGGTCGTTTCCTGGACCTTGCTCTCATATTCAAACTTCACCTCACGAATCTTTACCGGTCCCCAATGACAGGATTCCACCCAACCATCCTCAAAGGGGAATACTATTTCTGCACCTGGTTCCGGATTACCGGGAAGTAGTTTCTCAAGTTCCTCTAAGGATGAGATCTTCTTTCCTTTGGCGTCTCTGATTATACTATCTTTTGATTCAATAGGGAAATGGGTAGCAGTCCGCCAATATTCGGCTCTATCTGACTGAAAACTCGCATAGTAATGCCGTAGTTTATTCAAATCAAAACGGTGTTCTTCAACCCACCCTTCATCTATCAAGAAAACCGTGTGCCTAATATCCGCTTTAAAAATCGTTGTTATGGAGCCTATACTCTCATCCCAACCAGGACGACGTAATTCCTTCAGGGAAATACCATATTCAGCCGCGAACTTTTTTGCGCCATCCATGTAACCTTTTCTGGATACCATGATTCCATTGACATTGTTGAGGTCAGTCAAAACGCCATGGAAATCCCGGACTTTTCCTACCGGGACCAAAGAATCGTAGTTTTTACACTCAATGGCGACACGATGCATGTTACCAGCAATCTCATACTCCCAGTACACATCAATTTGATGCTCACATCCGGACTTCCCCTTCAACTTCACATTGTGCAACACCGTTGTGGGTCTGAGGACATCATTATTCACAAGCTTCTGATAAACCCGCTGGGTAAAGCGTTCGAAATCGGTGTTAAGATTCATTATTGGTTCATTTTGTTGAGACGAAGATACACTTTTTCTTTCTATAACTGCGAGATCCGAAGTGTTTGATTAGACGGGAAATAATTCTATTTTTGTGTATTTCAACATAGATCAATCAGCATGAGTATCAAAAAGAGGAATTTCGTCGTTATCGGTGATAAACTTAGTGGTAACAGGACGGTATGGTGCGTGATCGGTCCGGAGAACGCCGTAATGCACCTGGATTTTAATCCTGCCTTTCCCAAGTTATACCCTCGTGGCTCTCAATTCCCTTGTTACATTGATAAAAGTAAGATATATCCAAAGTATCTGATTGACTGGGAAGCCATTTATTCAAACATATATGAGGAGGATTGTGAATACCCATTTAGGGCTGTCGAGATAATTGAAGACAGTAAATCATTCGTCAAGAGAATCAAACTTCAAGATGACTACGGTTTCTGTTACATGCTGAATCATCCCAAAAAGGACGATCTAAAACATATAGGTTCAACTATTGTATGCCGCGTCGTCTCCATTTCTATGGCTGGCGTAGAACTAGAATCAACAGCCTCAGGAGAGGATTTATCAAAGATGGCGAAAGCCACAAATGAATCATTATTTGATAAACTTCACGACTCTCGCGCGGCGACCTTCCGCGAGCTCAATAAGAGAGCTATGCGCGGCGTGTGGAAAAGCGTCATTGATAAGTATCCTGATACGGCCCATTTTATTTACGAACTCTTGCAGAATGCAGATGATGCTAAGGCAACTGAAGTGACAATACTCCTTGGAAATGAGGCGTTGGTGTTTAAGCATAACGGGACAATTCCTTTTTCTGTCTCTGATGATGACGATAACGATGTCCCTTTAGGTCACATCAATTCAATCACTGGTATTGGCGACTCAACTAAAGGAGACGAGAGTTCTACAAACAAAATTGGAAAGTTTGGTATTGGTTTTAAATCGGTTTTCCAGTACACGGATGCGCCAGAGATATTTGATGACTATTACCGGTTCCGTATTCGAGACTATATAGTTCCGGAAAGACTGGAATACGATCATGAAAGCCGCGAAGAAGGGGAAACGCTCTTCTTTATACCTTTCAAGAATCCCCAAGCGGCATTCAGAGAGATTAGTGCGAAATTAAAAGTTCTCGCTAATGTCACTCTTTTTCTACATAATTTGACACAGATTAGGTGGCGTATTTTAACAACAGGAGAAACACGAACCTATGGTAAGAAGATAACCGAGACCTTTGTTTCTAATCGAGATATCCTTTTGGAAAAGCTGACTTTATCCGACTATAATGGGGAAAGAAATCTTCTTGTATTCTCTAGAAATATAGATTTAAAAGAAGATGGAAGGCATAAGATATATGTTGGTTATTTCCTTAAGAATGATGGTACAATAAATACGAAAGTACGTCCGAAGGTTCACTGTTTCTTCCCTACTTCGGAATCTTTTGACATGTGCATGATAATGCATGCCCCTTTCTTGTTAGTAGATAACCGGCAACAAATCAAGCCCCAGGAAAAGGCCAACGAGAAGATTGTAGCGGAATTAGGCAAACTTGCGGCAGATACACTTTGTGAGCTTCGAGATTTAGGACTTCGTGAAGGAAAGTATTTGCTTAATGAAAACATCGCTGATATTGTTAAGTGGGACAACTATAACCCTTATTCATATTCATGGAGGCAGGTTGATGAAACGCTAATCAAAGCATCTGCCATCATCAATCCTTGCATCGAAAAGATTAAAAATGCGGATCTTCTTTTATCAACGGATAATAAGTATTTCCGAACAACTAACATTTTCAGTGTCTCTCCAGATAGCCTGGCACAACTGATAAATGCAAATCAACTTAAAGCATTGCTGAATACAAACAAGGAAATCGGTATCCTATGCCCAACATTGAATGATCTTTGGGATTATAGTATTGGAGAGGATATTGGCATAAAACAATACACTACACTTTCATTTGCATCAGACATTACCCCTGTTTTTATGGCGAGCCAGCCTATGACCTGGGTGAATAGGTTGTTTGCTTTCCTAAACAATGAGGTCCGAAAGACTTGGCTTCCTGAGGAAAAGAATCCCTATTTCCTGGATGCTCCGATTATCCAGACCACGAAGGGAGAATGGGTACCACCATATCTTGATGGGCATATAAATGTTTTCTTGGATGGAGACCCTGATGAGTATTGTGTAGTCTCTAATAATTTGCGGGCTAGCCGGCAAGCGGAGAAATTTCTTAAGGATATTGGTTGCAAGGCGCCAGACCAACTCGATTTTATTAATACTCATATTCTTGAGAACTACAATGAAGACAAGACCGAATACTCATATGAAGAACTCAATTCAGACTTGTCTATTATTCTGAAGTTTTATTATAATGCTCCCATCGATGCCAGAGAAAAAATGATGGAAAAAGCCCGGAGGAAACTCATGGTGGCCTGTACATGCGATAATAAGAACGCAAATGTTGACTATCCTAGTAATTTCTACCTTGACACCCCCGATTTAAGACGTTTTTTCAAAGGATCGAAAGAAACTTACTTTTTCTTTACACAGTATTACAAGGATATTGTCCTGGCTTTCGGAAAAGACAAAGTCTTTGATTTTCTGAAGGATATGGGAATAAAAACTCTCCCAGAAGTATTCGAGCCCAAACATATTTATCGATTTGATCTGACAGACCACCAAAGAGAACAGCTTAGGTTGGATACTTTTAGAACGACCTCTGAGAGTATTCATGACAAACAAATTGATGGTTTATCTACGGCGGTTGTTAAACCAGATGAAGCCCTGTCTCATACAATTTGGAAATTAGTCTCAGCGATCGATATAAATGAATACCGTTATGGATTGTTTACATATTTCTATCGTACGGATTATCAGAAAAAGTTCGACTCTTTGGCCTTAGAAACTTTAAGAAATAACGCCTGGGTGGTAGCCAATGGGAAAAGATATCTTCCTGCAAAAGTCTCGCTTGAACAGTTTGTCAAAGAAGGATATGAAATCAATTATGAACTCTGCGAACTTTTAGGCATCAACAAGAGGGAACTTGATCTTGTAGCAGCGGGTGCAAGCAAAGAGCAGATTCAGCAGTATGAAATGGGGAAATTCGCAACGGAGGCAGGTCTGAATTTAGATGATCTTAAGCAAGCTGCTGAGAACAAGAAGAAAAGGCAGGCCGCAATAAAGGAAAAAGAAGAGAAGGAGAAAAAGGATTTCTTTTCCACAGAAAGGGAAGCTTTAAAGGTAGTTGATGCTGATAAGTTTGGCAGTTCTTCGGTTCTGCAAACACAAAAACAGTCAGTTGATATCAGTGCAGAGAAACGACTAGAAAAGTTGCAGGAGCGGAAGGACAAGGTCATGAATGACTTACAGAGGAACGAAGAGTTGGAACAGCTTCGTGAATCCCTGAAGGACGAGGACAGATACTCGAAGGAATGGTTTGAGAAACTGCTGACGCTTGAGTACAAGAATGAGACTCCAAAGGACTCTCGAAGCAATTCAAAGGCAGTTTCAATCTCATTTGGCAAAGTCCAGTACGATAAGAATAGTGAACGGATTCTATTGCTACGGAATCCATCACAACCAATTCCATTAGAAATTGAAACTATCGACCGTCTAGAAGTTCGATTCGAATTTCAAGATCAAGATGAGAAACTCATCATCTTCGAAGTCGCTAGCGTTCGAGACTTCTCTCTTCGCCTAAAAGCAAAGGCAGCTGATAAATCCTTAATCGAGAAGACTGATTGGACAAAATGTACTCGAGCGATTGTCAATGCGAACAACCCCACTGAGCTGATGGGAAAACTCATTGATGCCTTCAAGAGTCTTGAAGTTGAAGATGGATTCAATTTCAAGGAAAACCTTCAAAATAACATTAGTTTCGTATTTGGGCCTCCTGGAACCGGAAAAACAACATATGTCTCTAATAGAATCTGCGAGATAATGCGAAGCGAAACCAACTGCCGGATTTTGGTCCTCGCACCGACAAATAAGGCCTGTGATGTGATTACGGAAAGGATTGCTTCAATCGCAAATAATCCGAGGTGGCTCGGCCGCTTCGTTGCAACAGGGTCGGATTATATCGAACAAAATGGACTATTGTGCAATAGGGATACAGATCTTTATGAGCATGACCAATGCTGCCTAGTTTCGACCATAGCACGCCTCCCATACGACGGTTTTGTTGCTCAAGGAGGCGCCCCCCGATTACGTAATCTTGACTGGGAATATGTAGTAATTGACGAGGCTTCTATGATTCCGATCGCGCAGATTGTCTATGCAATCTACAGATTCTCTCCATATGCACGGGTGATTGTATCTGGTGATCCTCTGCAAATTCCGCCAATTGCATGCGAGGAGGAATGGGCCGAGGAGAACATATACACGATGGTTAACCTGAATCGTTTCGATAAACCTGTCACGGAACCACTCCAGTTTGATATTACCAATCTTACTACGCAATATCGTTCAATCCCCGCTATAGGTGAGGTCTTTAGCCGCTATTCATATGCGGGATTATTAAAGCATTATCGTTCACAGGCTGAGCAAAAGGATATTAAGTTGCCCGGATTGCCGATGAAACCCATTAATTTCATCCAATTCAAGGTTGAAAAGTATGATAATATCTTCGGAGTCAAGAAACTTGCTGGTTCGAATGTCCAGATATACTCTGTCCTTCTGATTGCTGAGCTTTGCAATTTCATCTCTAAAAAATATAAAGGGAAAGAAGCAATTAGCGTAGGTATCATCTGTCCATACGTAGCTGAATCACAGATGATTGAGCGCCTTATAGAACAACAAGAAGGAATACCGGAGAACATAACGTTCAATGTTGGTACTATCCACGGCTTCCAAGGGGATGAATGTGACATCGTATTTGTTGTGTTCAACCCTCCTAAGGCCATGGCTTCTCAGCCAGATCGGATTATGTTAAACAAGACACATATTATCAACGTTGCTATCAGCCGTGCCAAGGATTATTTGTTCCTTCTCATTCCGCATCCGAAAACGGAAGGATTCCAAAACCTATATGAGATTAAACGTCTTGGAAAGATTGCCTCCACTACAGAAAAAGATCATATTCAATACTATACCTCGGATGATATCGAACAGATCCTCTTTGGTAAGAAGTTCTTCTTGGAGAATAACACCTTCGTTACTAGCCACCAAATGGCAAACGTGTATACTGAGCCAGGCATGAAATATGAGGTCAGAATTGATGAAAACTCAGTTGATGTTCAAATAGCGGAGACGTAATCTTTGACGAATAAAGTGATTATTCATTTGCCACTTATAGGCCAAATCTTTTTTAGTTAATACAATTCCGCAGCATCACTGGCGCAGGCGGAATTCAGCTTTCAGCTGCTATCGAGCAGGCGGGAAGGGGCGGTCCCCGTCAGGGGATGACGGAGCTTGTTTGACGACGTTCCGGGCCTGCCCGGAAAAGGAGGAGTTGCGACGTCAAGCGCCTTCCCGGCTACGCGAGTCGCTGAAAGCTGTCATGGAGCCTGCGTCAGTGATGCTGCGGGCACATCGACCTTATCGACACTGCCGACCTTATCGACTCCATCGACAAAAACCTTAAAGGCCGACGGCCTCCTGCTCGCTGATTTCCGTGAAACGGTCGAAGACCTTCCCGTCCCGGTCCACCTTGCCGAAGAACATCGACATCGGCCTGACCCACATCTGACGGT
>JAEEGL017423201.1_pt1 | contig 24671 bp, 20 predicted proteins | sample 9134231 | NCBI WGS metagenome assembly JAEEGL01 (sample SAMN16246548, study PRJNA631951) | gut metagenome | biome: gut microbiome; feature: rumen; material: fiber-attached | host: Bos | place: Iran: Karaj | collected 2018-10
CTTTTCCGTCAGGTAGTGGCGTGCAGAACCCGTGGCTATGGGGGTATTTCATAGGTACCTTATGCCATGCTCCGTTCTTGAGATACCATGCTGATGACGAGAGCAGGAAACCGTCAGTGTGCCCGCCAAAGAGGGTGAGTTCTCCATTCAGAACCATCACATACGGCGTGGAGACAGGTTCCGGCAGGTCCGGCAACCGCTGTGCCCCGCCGCCGGTGCTATGTGAGCAAGCGGCGGTGAGCACGGCGATCAGGATGAGGGATAAGCGCTTCACTATCGCAAAGATAGCGAATTATTCATAGTCGCGAACCAGGCGCATGGCGGCATAGTTGGAGAAATAATACATATTATTCCCCAAATTGGATGCGCCAAAACCAATAGAGTTCCCCTCCCCGGTAATCTGAGTCCATACCCTGACAGTACCGTTCACGCCCCCGCTGGTGGTTTCGTCGATATAGAAGCATACTTCGGAACCGTCATTATAGGTCCAATCTCTACCATCATCCCTTTCCCTATAACGGCCTCCGGCTCCCATAGCCACATAGCTGCCGTTGCAAATGAACTTTACACCATTGTTGGAACCGGTAACCCACTGGCGTTCGCTGGCATAGAACAATTCCAGCACTTCCGCTTGGGTGGGGATCCGCCATCCGGGCCAAACAGCCCCGGCAGTTCCTCCTTCCGTATTACTCACATTCTGGTCATACGAGTATTCGCTGGACGACCCTACATTGAACTCGGCCCATTTCACGCTCAGCCCCAGGTTTTTCCAGGAATGCCCGTTCGTGGAACCTGTCGCTGAAGCCGTCGCCATGTCGGAAGTGAGGGTAATCGTCTTTCCATAGACAGTTCCCGGCGTGTAATTGGTTGTATTGGTTGACACCAACCGGGTGTATTGGCCTCCGTCCTCATCCTCGGCATGCGCCATCAGGCTGGTGGCAGTGCTGCCAAAAACGGCGAAATAACCAGCATAAGTCCTGGCGCCATCGTCCGATGCCGTGACAGTCAACACGTCAGTCGACGAATCGCTTCCGCTTACACTCCCGTTGGCGGCAATGCTTACTGTCCGGTATACCCCGCCCCCGGAATCCATCCCGATCGTTGTAATGGCTTTTGATGTGCTTACGAAACGGAAACGTAGATAACTCAAGATGTGCGTGGCAAGGTTCCCGATAGTCGCGGTGGTCTGATTTGCGGTCAGCTCAATGGCTGATCCTTTGAGAATGTCGTGTTCAAGGGCATCTGCCAGCGTGCCGCCGCCCCCGGCGTTCAGGTTCAGGGTGATGACGCCTTCCGATACGCTCACGAAGCCCTTGTCCAGGGATGTCTTACTCACCGCATAAGGAATATATGTCCCGGCAACGACCGGATCCGTGGAAGAGAAGCTTCCGGAGCTTGTTCCGGCTCCGGCCGTAAGGGTGAGCGCAATGGTTGTCCCATCGTTTTTAATCAGGAAAATCTGATCGCCGGTTTCCCAAATGGCGTCTGTAGATCCATAAGAAACCCTTGTTCCAGATTCACCGGTTACTTCCTGATTCCTGGTTACGGCAGAGACTCTGATCGTGACGTTGTCTTCCGAGTTGTCCTGAAGAGAAAGGTCTTGTGTATCAAGTAATTCCTGTGCGCATCCTGCCACAATGACTGCTAATATAGCTGTAGATGCGTTTAATATGATCCGTTTCATAATCTTACCAAATAGTACCGTTATCATCCGCATCACTTTCATTAACTCCGGATCCAGACAAACTGGCTCCATTGCCGCTGATGGAAAGGATCCCCCCTTCCATCTGGATTCTAAACACCTCGGTTTCAGGTGAAGAATAGCATTCTTTCCTTTTTGTTTTAGTCATGTCTTCGCATTTATTATATTTGCGAATATAAAGAACACGACTATCCCTTCTGTCCCGCTATAACAAAACCAATATCCCAAATTGTTAAATGATTTGAGATACTATTTATCTTGAATCGGGGTGGGGGGCAAACAGGCCTTCCCTGCACCTGGGAAGGTATTGGTGGAAGAAAATAGATCAGGCAGTGTAAGTTCCTGACACAGTGTCACCGCCGTGGCCGGTCCAGTTGGTGTGGAAGAACTCGCCGCGGGGACGGTCCGTCCTCTCGTAGGTGTGGGCGCCGAAATAATCCCTCTGGGCCTGCAGCATGTTGGCCGGAAGTCTCTCAGTGCGGTAACCGTCGTAATATTCAAGGGCAGCCGTCATGCAAGGAGCCGGAACACCATTGACAATCGCCTGCGAGACGACATTTCTCCAACCCTTCTGGGCATCCGAGAGTTTCTCCTTGAAATAAGGATCCAGCAGGATGTTCGCCAGGGCGGGATTCTTGTCGAAAGCCTCCTTTATCTTCCCGAGGAAGACGCTCCTGATTATGCAGCCGCCTCTCCACAGAAGGGCGATCCCGCCATAGTTAAGATCCCAGCCATATTCCTTCGCGGCGGCCCTCATAAGGGAATATCCTTGGGCGTAAGAGACAACCTTAGAAGCGAAAAGCGCCCGGCGAAGGTCCTCCAGGAAAGCCTTCCTGTCGCCAGTAAACCGCACAGGTTCAGGTCCTTCCAGAATCTTGGAGGCTTCCACCCTCTCCTCCTTCAAAGCGGAGAGGCAGCGGGCATAGACAGACTCGCTGATCAGCGTCAGCGGCTCGCCCAGGTCAAGGGCGGAGATAGCGGTCCATTTGCCGGTCCCCTTCTGGCCAGCCGTGTCGAGAATATAATCAAGCACATAGTGTCCGTCCTCATCTTTCTTGGCGAGGATGTCGCGGGTGATCTCAATCAGGTAGCTGTCAAGGTCTCCTTTGTTCCACTCGGCGAAAGTCTCGTGCATCTCCTCATTGGTCATCCCAAGGATGTCCTTCATGATCTGGTAGCACTCGCAAATCAGCTGGATGTCCCCGTACTCGATGCCGTTGTGGACCATCTTGACAAAGTGGCCCGCTCCGCCCTGGCCGACCCAGTCGCAGCAGGGGGTGCCGTCGGCAACCTTAGCGCTTATTCCCTGGAATATAGGCTTCACAAAAGGCCATGCGGCGGGAGATCCTCCCGGCATCATGGAAGGGCCCTTCAGAGCGCCTTCCTCTCCACCGGAGACTCCGGTGCCAATATATAGAAGTCCCTTGCTTTCAACATATTCCGTCCTTCTCGCAGTGTCGGGGAAATGGGTGTTGCCACCGTCGATGATAATGTCACCCTTATCCAGGAGAGGGATCAGTTTCTCGATGAAGTCATCGACCGGCTTCCCGGCCTTGACCATCAGGAAAACTTTGCGGGGACTCTTCAAAGAAGCTATGAAGTCCTCCAGCGAATGCGCTCCATAGAAGTTAAGACCCTTGCCTCGACCTTCCATAAAATGGTCAACTTTCTCAACCGTACGGTTATACACGCTGACATGGAAGCCCTTGCTTTCCATGTTCAACGCCAGGTTCTCACCCATCACCGCCAATCCTACAAGTCCGATGTCTGATACCGCTTTCATTTCTTATTATTATTTCTGATTATTATTCATTTATTGCCGGGACGACTGGCATGCCAGCCATCATGATTTGAATCTTGAAGGATATGCCCAGAGGCCGAGGGCGGGATTGGAGATGTAATAAACCTCCTCGCCGTCAGGCATCATGTTCCATCCATCTGTCATTTTATCAATAGGATACCGCCTCAAAGCCTCATCCAAGTCACCCCAGGCGAATCCAACGCTTTCTATCTCTTCCCTGGTCATATCCGGACCGGGGCAATATGTGATCCTGAACCGCCCTTCAGACGACCCATGGATCAAGTGAGCCGAGGCCCCAAGGTTATCCTGCAAGTCCTTGTTGGCGGCTGTCGCCTCCAAGGTGTGAGGAGTGCCTTTGTAGCCATATTTCCGGATCAAGGAATCAATGGTGGGGTCCTCCCCGAACTCCTTCAGAGCCGGAGCAAGAATCACCAGGTCCGCCCTATCGGCGAGAGCCATGCGAGTCCTGTAGACCGCCTTGTTGCCGAGCCATGTGCTCTTGAACTCTGACGGATCCAGGTACACGACACATTTGCGGATCTCATGGTCCACCATTATGAAATTGGTCTCCAAAGAAAGCGCGGAAGCCTTCTCGAAGCACTCGAAATCATCACCGATGAAAAGCCCTCTGGTCACCATCTCCCCGGTCCTGGAGTCCTTATCCCTGACCGTAAGCACATAAACTATAGGGAGTTCCGGAATAAAATTGGTCCTGGCATATTCAAGGACATCACGAACCGGAGTCTTCGCCCGACCCATGATTCTCTCCATCCCGTAAGAAGCACCCAGGAAATGGCTCTTGTTGATGCCCTCGGATCCTCCAACCCCGACGAAAATATTCTTCGTGTAATTGGCCATTCCGATCACCTCATGGGGGACAACTTGGCCTATAGATAGAATAAGGTCAAAAGAAGGATCGAGAAGGAGCTTGTTGATCTGGGCCGGCCAGGTGTAACTGACCTTGCCTTCGGAGACCTCTTCGACATAACTCGCCGGCACTTCCCCGACTGTGACAACATCGTTTCTCCAGTCATGGACTCGGAACTTCTCAAGCGGAACCCCTTGATACATAGAGGCTATCTGCTCCTCCGTCATAGGAGAATGGGTACCGAGAGCCGGCATCACATCTGTCAGAGAGTCTCCGAAATAATCATTCACCATGGATGTGATGGGGCCGGCGTACGAGTTCAGCCTGGTGTAATCGGGTGGGATAGCCAAAACTCTTTTACGGGGCCCTATCCGGTCGAAAACATCCTTCAACGCGGCCCGGACCTCATCCGCCGTGATGACATCTGTCTTTGTTCCCCTGGCGTAATATAGCATAACCTAGCGTTTTACCCTGGCGTTGCCGTTCCAGATGCTCCAGACCTGCTCCTCATCGGCAGGTTGGGCGTAATCAGTCAGGAAGGTCGTGGCGAGGGCGCCGCAAGCCCATCCGAACTGGATCCATTTCTCAGGCTCCCAGCCTCTCAAGATGGCGTACAAAAGCCCCCCGACAAAGCCGTCTCCCCCACCGATACGATCCAGGACATGGATCTCGCGTGGCTCCACGACATGCCAAGTCTCCCCTTCCAGCATTATCGCTCCCCAATTGTGGTTGTTGGTGTTGTTGACCTGCCTCAAAGTGGTGGCGAAAACCTTGGCTGAAGGATATTCAGCTTTAACCCGGCGGATCATCTCCTTGAAGCCGTCGATCTTGGCAGCGATGTCTTTGCCTCCAGCCTCCGGGCCCTGAATGCCGAGACAAAGCTGGAAGTCTTCCTCATTGCCGATCAGGATGTCCGCAAGGGAGCAAATCTCGCTGAAAACAGCCCGGAGCTCTTCCTCGCGACCAACCCAGAAAGACGCCCTGTAGTTGAGATCGAAACTGATCGCGGTGCCATATTCCTTGGCTTTGCGAGCTATCTCAAGGCAGAACCGGCTGGTGTCCGGACTAAGGGCGGCGATAAGGCCGGAAAGATGGACTATCTGGACACCTTCTTTCCCGAATATCCTATCAAGATCGAAATCCTTGACATTCAATGTCCTACCGACTTCCCCGGCACGATCATTCCAGACTCTCGGGCCGCGGGAGCCATAGCCGCTGTCGGCCACATTGATCTGGTGGCGATACCCCCAAGGACCGCCCTGGGGAACCTCCGGCCCCTCGAAATCCATCCCGCGGGAGCGTAGATTGGACTTTATGAAAGCGGCGAAAGGACTGCCTTCTACGAAAGCGGTCAGGACCTTCACCGGAAGGCCAAGATAAGATGATATGCTGGCCACATTGGTCTCGGCGCTCGTCGCCTGAAGGCGGAAAACGTCACTCGAATGGACTGGCTGCCCGCTGTCCGGGCATAAACGCAACCCCATACTGGTAGGTACCAGCATGGAGTAGCGGCAGTTTTCCCGAAGATGGCTATTCATCGTTATTCTGTCTCCATTGACTTGATTATGCCCTCATTGACGGCGCGGAGTTTCTTCTCGTCCATCTTGATGACCTTGCGGTCATAAGTCATCAGGCCGTTGACCTCGATCTCGACGTCGGTGGTCTGGGTATAGACAGCGGCGGAGCAACCCTGCTTGATGAGCTGCTTGAGCTGCTCGGCGAAATCGGCATATTCAGCCAGGACCTCGTCACCGCTCTTGTACTGGACATATCCCCAGTTCTTGTCGGCCTGCCAGAGGTGACCCTCAACCGGGAAGCCGATGCCACCATACTCACCCAGCACATTGATCATGGCCTTATCCCACATCCTGAAAGCGGGATAAGGGTAATGGTGGTTGTCCAGGATGTCTCCAACTCCCTCTTCCCAGTTTCCACCGGAAGACTGGTTGACAAGACGGGTGGGATCGGTCTTCTTCGTGAAGGCAACGACATCCTTGGTGTCGAACTGGCTCCAGGCCTCGTTGAAAGGCACCCAGACGGCGATGCACTGGAACTTCTTGAACTGGTTCAGGATCTCTCCCCACTCCTTGTAATAATTGGCCTTGGCCTCGGGTGATGCCGGCCAGTCTTCACCTTCTCCATAATAATACATGCCCCATCCCTTGCTCACGGCGAAGGAAGGCATGTCCTGCCACACGATCATTCCGAGCTGGTCGCAGTAATAATACCAGCGGTCGGGCTCGACCTTGACGTGCTTGCGGATCATGTTGAAGCCGAAATCCTTGGTCTTCTGAATATCAAACTTGAGAGCCTCATCGGTCGGGGCGGTGTAAAGCCCGTCGGGCCACCATCCCTGGTCAAGGGGACCAAGCTGGAAGATAGCATCGCCGTTCAAACCCATCAGAAGGGTGTTGCCGTTCTTCCTGTAGGCGGAGACTTCCCTCATCGGAGCGTAAGCTGCCACCCTGTCGATCACCTTTCCGGCACGAAGTATTTGAATATCAAGGCCATAAATATAAGGGGACTCCGGAGACCAGAGTTTGGGGTTCCTGACGTTGAGGGTCACTGTACCTCCAGGAACCGTCATCCCTGAAGCCAGGACTGAATACATCCCGTCAGCGGCGGGCTTGGCGGCATTGGCGGTCTCGGTCGAATAGCCTATGCCTCCGTCAAGAAGGTAGACCTTGACGACATCGCCCTCCTGGACACCGGCGGCGTCCACGGTGACATTGATAGCCTTGTCAGCGACGCTGGACACGACATTGTAGTCGGTGATATGCGAGGGAGCGACAGGTTCGATCCACACGCTCTGCCATATTCCCGAGACAGAAGTGTACCAGATGCCGTTAGGGTTCTTGACCTGCTTGCCGCGAGGCTGGAAATCATTGTCGGAAGCGTCCTCAACCCTCACAACGAGGGAGTTGGCCCCGCTCTTGACATAAGGCGTGACATCCAGCGAGAAACGGGTGTAACCGCCGGTGTGGGAACCGACCTTTATGTCGTTGACGAAGACCTCAGCCTTCCAGTCAACCGCATCGAAATTGAGGATCAACCTCTTCCCCTTCCATGCCGAAGGGACCGAGAATGAGGTGCTGTACCAAAGGGCATCATCCGGTGTCAAGGCCTTACCGACTCCCGAAAGAGACGACTCGATAGCGAAAGGGACAAGGATCTTACCGTCAAAAGTCTTGGGGCAAGCCTCGGACTTAGCGGTCACAGCATAATCCCACAAACCGTTGAGCGACTTCCAGTCAGGTCTGAGCATCTGGGGACGGGGGTACTCGGGACGGGCATTTGTGGGGGAGACTTCCTCGGCCCACTTGGTCTTAATCCTGTTTCCGGCGGGAGCCCAGCCCTGGGCGGAGATCGTTCCGGCAACCGCTACGAGAGCGGCAAGAAGAGTGATGAATCTTGGTTTCATTATTTGTGTCAATTAATATGTCAAGTGTTATCTACAAAGATACTCAATTCACACGATTTTTTTATTAAATTTGTGTGATATGATTTCTCTAGTCCTGTGCATCATCGCCCTGGTCCTGGGTTACCTCCTCTACGGCAAGTTCGTGGAGAAGGTTTTCGGACCCGACAGCTCCCGTCCTACCCCGGCCGTATCGAAGGCCGACGGTGTGGACTTCGTAGCCTTGCCGACGTGGAAAGTATTCATGATCCAGTTCCTCAACATCGCTGGAACCGGTCCCATCTTCGGAGCCATCATGGGAGCCAAGTTCGGACCTGCCGCCTACTTGTGGATAGTGTTCGGCTGCATTTTCGCGGGAGCTGTCCATGATTATCTCTCCGGCATGCTTTCCGTTAGGCACGACGGAGTCGGGCTGCCGGAAATTATCGGAATATACCTTGGCAAAGGGGTTAAGAATGTCGCCCTGGTATTCACTGTCCTGCTTCTGATCCTGGTCGCGGCGGTCTTCGTCTACAGCCCGGCTATCATCCTGGGAGACATGACCGGCGACGGGGCCAGAGGATCAGTTATGCTCTGGGTAGTCATCATCTTCGCCTACTACTTCATCGCGACGATGCTCCCCATCGACAAGATCATCGGGAAAATCTACCCGCTCTTCGCTTTCGCCTTGATATTCATGGCACTTGCCCTGTTGGTCGGGCTCTTCGTCAAGTGGCCCTCCATCCCTGAGCTCTGGGACGGCCTTGGGAATATGGGCCCCTCAGTGGGTGTCAAAGGCCAGCCTATATTCCCTTGCCTTTTCATCACCATCGCCTGCGGAGCGATCAGCGGCTTCCACGCCACCCAGAGTCCCCTGATGGCCCGCTGCATCGAGGACGAGAAACTCGGAAGGCCTATCTTCTACGGATCGATGATCACCGAGGGCCTTGTCGCCCTGGTCTGGGCCGCTGTCTCTTCCTACTTCTTCTTCGACGGAGGAGCCGCCGAATGCGGTTCAGACTTATCCGCGGCCGCTCCCACAGTGGTGACGACAGTTTCTAAGTCATGGCTTGGCCTGCTCGGCGGAATACTCGCTATCCTCGGAGTGGTAGCTGCCCCCATCACCAGTGGAGACACTGCCCTGAGAAGTTCCAGGCTCATCATAGCGGACTTCCTTAAGATGGACCAGAAGCCCATCGGGAAGCGCTTGTTGATAAGCATTCCCCTATTCATTGTCACCGCTCTCCTGCTTTGGTTCAACATCGCCGATTCAAGCGGATTCAACACGATCTGGAGATACTTCGGCTGGGCCAACCAGACCTTGGCCGTGTTTACTCTCTGGGCTATAACCGTCTACCTCATCTCGGCCAAGAAAGGTTACAGCTACCTCATCAGCGGGATCCCCGCCGCCTTCATGACAGCGGTCAGCGTCACCTTCATCCTGGTGGACAAGGTGGGATTCGGGATCAACGCCGCCACCGCTCCATGGATCGGTCTCGCGACCTTCTCCATCGCCGCAGCCGTGATCTCCGGCCTCAAGATGCGTCACGATAACAAACTGAAAGACAACAAATAAACATTAAAGGATATGTACGACTCCACCCACGGGCTATGGATAGCCCACTGCGAAAACGGGCCGCTCTCGATTGTCGGGAAGATGGCCAACAGACACGGACTTGTGGCCGGAGCCACCGGTACCGGAAAGACCGTCACCCTTCAGGTCATGGCCGAAAGTTTCTGCCAGGCCGGTGTGCCATGTTTCATGGCTGACATGAAAGGCGACCTTTCGGGAATATCACAGGCTGGAAAGACAAGCGGCTTCATCGAGAAGAGAATGCCCGAGTTCGGGATCGAGAATCCCCAGTTCCAGAGCTGCCCGGTGAGGTTCTACGACGTGTTCGGAGAGCAGGGCCACCCGATGAGGTGCACCATCTCCCAGATGGGTCCCCAGCTGCTGACGCGTATCCTCGGACTCACAGAAGCGCAGGAAGGTGTACTGAACATAATGTTCAGGATAGCCGACGAGAGGGGTCTTCTCCTTGACGACATCAAGGACATGAGGGCCTGCCTGACCTACATCTCGCAGCATGCCTCTGAATATTCCCAAGTCTATGGAAATATTGCCTCTGTCTCAGTGGGAGGCATCCAGAGGGCATTGTTGACCCTCGAAAACGAGGGTGCCGACAAGCTTTTCGGGCAGCCGTCGTTCGACATCTACGACCTCCTCGCCACCGAGGGCGGCCGAGGCGTGATGAGCGTACTCGCAGCCGACAAGCTGATGCTCAAGCCGAAGCTTTACTCGACCTTCCTGCTCTGGCTGCTCTCGGAGCTTTACGTGACCCTTCCTGAGGTCGGCGACATGGAGCTTCCGAAGTTGGTCTTCTTCTTCGACGAGGCCCACATGCTTTTCGACGACACCACCAAGGCCCTGACGGACAAGATCGAACAGGTCGTCCGCCTCATACGAAGCAAGGGTGTCGGAGTCTATTTCGTGACCCAGAGCCCGACGGACATCCCGTACAACATCCTCGGCCAGCTCGGAAACCGCGTGCAGCATGCCTTGAGGGCGTTTACCCCCAGGGACCAGAAAGCCGTCCAGGTCGCCGCTGACACATTCAGGACCAACCCCACTTTCAACACCTACGAGGCCATCACCAACCTTGAGACCGGTGAGGCGCTGGTCTCCTTCCTCGACGAGAAGGGAGCCCCCAGCGTCGTGGAGAAGGCCAAGATACTGTTCCCGCTTAGCCAGATCGGTGCGATCTCTGAAAGCCAGCGGGACCAGATTATCAAACAGTCGAGGGTTTACGGCAAATACGACAAGCTGGTCGAGAGGGAGAGCGCTTTCGAGGTCCTGATGGCCGAGAAAGAGGCCGAGACCAAGAGAGAAGAGCCTGCTAAAGGCAAGGGTAAGACCGCCGCGGCTCCTGTCGAAGCCGATGCCACCGCTCCTGAAAAGGCCGCCAAATCCACTAAAGCCGCCAAGGTGCCTTCAACGACTAAGAAGAGCGGCGGAATCATGAGCAAGGTCGTGAAGGCTGTGATCACCGCGGTGACCGCCACCGCTGCGACGGCCATCGGCAACGAGGTCTCCAACAAGGTGACAGGCAAGAAGTCCAAGACCACCACGAAAGACAGCGCAGGCAAGGTCGTCAAGAACGCCACCAGCGCCGCCACAAGGACAATCTCCCGAGAAATCACCCGCTCAATCCTCGGCAACCTGATCAAGTAGTGTCATCCTGAGCGGCGAAGTCGTTGAGCCGGAAAGGCCGCGAGGGGTTTGGGGGCGGCTTAGCCCCCAATAAAGAAGGAGAAGTGCACGCGGCCGTAGCGCTTCTCTTTTTTGAAGCGTGGGTGGTCGGTGAAAGAATGCTCGTCGCCGTGCTCGAGGATGAAATAGCAGCCAGGATGAAGAATGTCCTGGGCAAAAATCTTGTCCGGAAGAGTCTCAAGCCCTTCCAGGGCATAAGGCGGATCGGCGAAAATGATGTCGAACTTTTCCCTGCAAAGAGGAAGGAAATCGAACACATTGTCCCGGACCATCGTCACATTGTCAAGTCCAAGCCGCTGGGCCTCTGTCTTGATAAAAGACGCGTTCTCCCTGGACATCTCAACTGAATACACCCTCGCGGCTCCCCTGGAGGCGAACTCGAAAGCCACGGCACCGGTACCGCCGAAAAGATCGAGAACCTTCAGGTCCTCGAACTCATATTCATTATTAAGGACATTGAACAGACCCTCCCGGGCGAAATCCGTAGTGGGGCGGGCCTTGTAACCTGCGGGAGGATTTATGGACTTGCCTTTCAGACGGCCCCCGATTATTCTCATACGGTCTCCACAGTTTTGAAATACCTGTACAAAGACATCTCCTCCTCGCCAGACAAAGGTGTCATGAAATGGATGGTGGAAACTTCGGGATTGAGCTGCAGCTTCCTTACCGCCATGAACAGGAAATACTCGGCCGTGGTAAAGTCCGCTGCCTGGAAAGTGTTGGCCAGCAGGAGGTTCTCGCCCTGGGCGATCGCCAGGGACAAGACGCCGTCGCCGTAAGAGGCGGCGATTTTGTTATAGTCTTTGAGTTCCGGTAGTTTCTTCAGCAGATAGTACAGCTCTGGAAAAACCTTCGCTTCGCTCTGGGTGACAGGGGCATCAGCGGATGACAGTTCAGTCTGGGCTGGGCTGGAGGCAGAAAGAGAATACACCAGTTCGGCGGAGTACTCCGGCAAACTGATGTATTCAACTTTATCCTCTTCGTCAAGACTTGCCGTCCGTGACAGCACTTCCCTCGCGGAAACGGGGTCAAAGAATCCGGACGGGACCAGAGTGACTTTAGGAGTGTGGCGCGACATGCACGATTTTACTCCCAGTTACCCGCGTTGTTGTTCGGAGCGGTGATGCTACCGACCTGAAGACCCTCATACTGTCCAAGGTCCTCACGCTCGGCGATCAGATTGACGATCAGCTGGTGGTTGAGTCCGAGAAGGAGAGACTTGTAAGGCATCTTGGCCTCGAAGAGAGGCACATCGACACCGGAGACCTTCTTCACGATGGCGTCCATCTGGACATCCTTGACATCAGCGGAACCATACTCGCCGACAGCGAAAGGAATCTTGTCAATCGAATTGATGTTGAAGTCCGGCCTGTTGTGGAACAGGGTGTCTTTGACAGCGATCTTGTTCTGGATGGAGAACACCAGATTCTTGTCGCCGGCCTGATAAAGCTTATAAAGCTCCTCATCGGTGATCTTGCCCTTCTTGGCCTTCTTGACCTCATTGGTGTGAGCCATGGCGAGGGAGTCATCCTTTGAGCCGATCTGCATCAGGACAACCATCTCGCCGTTGTTGTAGAACTGCTTGAGGGTGTCGAAGGATGCGGTGAACCTGTCATTGACACTCTTGTAAGCGACCTGAAGGTCACGGATATCCTTAAGCTGCTGGATAGCCACCTTCTTCCTCGCGTTGACATCTTTCTCGAACCTCACAGGCTCCATGACACCTTCGTAGATCTTGTAGACAAGGAACACACAGAGAAGCGCGAGCACGATGCTGAGGATCGTTTTGAGAATCTTATTCATTATACTTTAAATTTATGATTTGCTATCAAATGAACCGACAATCCGCCAATTCTGGACAAAGTTAGAAAATTGATTTATGAAATGCAATATAATATTTGTAATATTATTCGTAATTTTGCTCCCCGAATGGACAGGATAGAAGAACTATACTCCCTCGCGAGAAAGGCCACAAGGATTTCCGTAGCGGTGCACACGCACCCGGACGGGGATGCCCTGGGAAGCGGTCTCGCATTGACAGGTTACCTGAAGGACTGCCTGGGCAAAGATGCGGCGCTGGTCGTTCCGGACCATGTGCCGGAGTCTTTATCTTTCATTCTCAATGGTTTCCAGGAAGGATCCGTCATCGTCTGGGATGAAGATCCGGAAGCGGCCGCGAGGATCAGCTCCAGCGATCTTCTGTTCTGCCTGGACTGCAGCTCATTCGCGAGAACCAATCCGGCCATGGAAGAGGCGCTCAAAGCCTCCTGGGCCCCGAAAGTCCTGATCGATCATCATCTCAATCCCGACAAGGAGGCCTTTTCCATTGTGTTCTCCTCCCAGGAGACATCTTCGACCTGCGAGGTCCTGTTCGGGATCCTGAAGGCGATGCCCGATGTGGAAGGAGACCTGTCCAGGATTCCAATGGCCTCTCTTGAAGCCCTGATGACCGGGATGACCACCGACACGAACAACTTCGGGAACTCGGTCTTCCCCGGCACCCTCAAGATGGCCTCGGAACTGATCGGCGCCGGAGTAGACAGGGACAGGATACTCTCCTGCATCTATAACCAGTACCGGGAGAACCGGTTGAGGCTGATGGGCTATCTTCTCCATGACAACATGGAGATCACTCCCGAGGGCGTGGCCGTGATGATTCTCGACAAGGCCACCCAGGAGCGCTTCGATTTCCGCCAGGGCGAGAGCGAGGGGTTCGTGAATCTCCCGCTGGCTATTGCCAAGGTGAGGATGAGCATGCTCCTCACAGAGGAGGATGACAGGTTCCGGGTTTCAGTCCGGTCAAAGCGGGGTGTATCCGCCAATGAGTTCACTTCAAAGTACTTCCATGGCGGAGGGCATGAGATGGCGGCTGGTGGGAAACTGTTTATTCCCGAGGATATTCCTTCCCCCGACAAGGCCAAGGCATACATATTGAAAGTAGCAAAGGAGTTTTTCGGAATATGAGAAGACTCGCGGCCATATTGTTCGTCACCATCCTGGCTCTTGCCGCCGCCTCATGCGGAGACAAGAAGCTTGACGCGGCATACGACAGGCAGGAAAGCGACATCGAGGATCTGATCAGCAATCTGACAAGAGGGATTGAGGACGCCACGGTGGAGCACAACAACGGCGTCACCCGTGTCACAGTGGCCCATGGCGATGGAGAGGCCCTGGACGAGAACGGAGCCGTCGCTTTCTATTACGCCGGTTACGTGGTCACTGGGAAGACATTAAGCAACTCAAACCTGTTCGCCACGAACTACGAGGTTTTCGCCAACTCCGCGAGATGGGCCTTGACCGACAGTTCCTCTTTCGAGATCGCCACCGTGCGTCTTGGTGAGGACGATCTCGTGGAAGGACTCCGCAAAGGTCTCCCGGGAGTGAAGGGAGGCGACGAGTGCTACGTGCTGTTCAGCGGCAAGATGGGATTCGGCAAGAAGAAGACAGGAAATGTTCCTCCGAACGCCGCGCTGGCCTACCATTTGTGGATTAAAAGCGTCAGCAACGATTAGAAGAAATTGACTATTATGAATATATCAAAACATCAGACGATAGCTTTGAGCTTGGTAGCCGCCATCATGGCGGTCGCCTCAGGATGCGCCAAGGAGAGCTCGCTCGATACGAGCGGGATGGCGAAGGCCTACATCGAGGCATGGATGAATGTCAACCATCCCGGGGTAAAACCCTCTGGCCTTGGAGTTTATATTCTTGAGGACAAGCCTGGGTCCGGAGCCGCCCTTACCGACGAAGACCTTTTCCTCATAGCTGACTACACGGTGACCGATCTCGAGGGCACGATAACATCCACCACTTACGAGAACGTGGCCAAACAGCTCGGGACTTTCAAGTACGGCAACTATTACGGACACGATGTCATGATGCTGGATTCCCAGTACACCAAGGCCGGCGTGATCGACATGGTCTCCGGGATGAGGGTCGGTGGGACAAGGACAGCCCTGGTTCCCGGATGGCTTAATGTCAACCTGGATTACGACACGGCGGAGGAATACGAGAAAAAAGCTTCCGGGACAAACGCCATCTACACCATCACGATCGTGGACAAGACCGATAACATCACCGATTGGGAGATCGCCGCACTGTCCGATTACGTGAACCGGAATATGGCCGGAACCGACTCCACAATGTTCGGGTATTACTGCAAGACCTTGACCAAGCCCACCTCCGAGACAACTTTCTCCGGAGACACGACCTTCTACATCAATTACACCGGACGCCTCTTGAACGGGCAGGTCTTCGACACCACTATCGAAGACACGGCCAAAGTCCACAAGATCTACACGCAATCAAAAACTTACGCCCCGATGTGCGTGCATCCGGCAAGTGACAGCGACTTCAAGACCGTGACAATCTCCACAAGTTCCACTGAAGAGGGCTCCACGGTTGTGGACGGTTTCGCCTACTGCCTGTCCAAGCTCAGGCCATTCGAGAAAGTCATCTGCGCGTTCTACTCCAACCTTGGCTACGGGTCAAGCGGCATGGATCAAGCCATTCCAAAATATGCCCCGATCGTCTTTGAGATAGAAGTCGTGAAGGACCCGACACAATAGACAGAATCATGCACAATAACGCGGCACCCGTAGAGTTAGGCTCTGAAAGCGTCGGAAAGTTGCTTAAGAAGTATGCGGTCCCTGGCATCATCGCCATGACCGCTTCTTCTTTGTACAACATGGTCGACAGCATATTCATCGGGCATATTCCGGAATATGGCTCGCTGGCCCTCTCCGGACTAGCCGTCAGCTTCCCGCTGATGAACCTCAGCTCCGCGCTCGGCACGCTTGTGGGCGTGGGAGCCGCCACTCTTGTGTCCGTTCTGCTCGGCCAGAGAAACTACGAGGCCGCCAACAAGGTCCTCGCCAACGACATTTCCCTGAACTGCATCACCGGTGTGATATTCGCTGCCGTCTGCCTGCTGTTCATCGACCCGATCCTGACTTTTTTCGGAGCGAGTGAGAACACCCTGCCGTTCGCGAGGGACTACATGCGGATCATCCTGATCGGCAACGTGGTGACCCACCTGTATTTCGGACTGAACGCCCTGCTCCGGTCCTCCGGCAACCCCCGCCTCGCGATGGGCCTGACCCTCTTCACCGTCATATCCAACACGATCCTGGACCCTATATTCATATTCGTCCTGGGACTTGGCATCCAGGGAGCGGCGATAGCCACTGTGCTTTGCCAGGCTCTGGCATTGTCCTACAGCCTGTGGTACTTCACCCGGAAAGACAATGTCATGAGGCTTCCCCGCAGGGTATTCGAGCTCGACTGGAGGATCGCCAAGGATTCGCTGGCTATCGGCATGGGGCCTTTCCTGATGAATTCCGCCTCGTGCATTGTCACGATGTTCATCAACCAGCAGCTTCTTAAGTACGGAGGCGATCTGGCCATCGGGGCCTACGGCATAGTCAACCGGATCAATTTCATGTTCGTGATGATCGTGATGGGACTCAATCAGGGAATGCAGCCGATAGCGGGTTACAACTTCGGGGCCCTGAAGTACTCCAGAGTCAAGAAGGTGTTCAAACTCACAGCATTATGGGCATCCGGAGTGTGCGTGCTATGGTTCCTGGCCTCGGAGCTTTTCCCAAGCATGATGGTGGGAATATTCACAAACGACCCGAAGCTCATCGACCTTGCCGACAAGGGAATCAGGGCGATGAACCCGGTGGTCTTCCTCGTTGGATGGCAGATGGTCTCGACAAACTTCTTCCAAAGTCTCGGGATGGTCGGCAAATCCATCTTCCTTTCATTGAGCAGGCAATTGCTGTTCCTCGTGCCACTCGTCTACATCCTTCCCCTGATGCTGGATGTCAGAGGAGTGTTCCTGGCCTTCCCGGCCTCGGATGCCTTGGCGTGCCTGACCACATTCGTGCTCGTCCACAGCCTGTTCAGGAAATTCAGCAAGCTGAATGACGGAGACGAACCCACAATTCTCGGAAGCCAGATAAAACATTAATACAGTCATGGGAGAGAAGCACACAATCATCAACATAGGACGCCAGTTCGGGAGCGGCGGCAAGGAGATTGCCGAGAAGATCGGGGCCACCCTCGGAATAGCTGTATACGACAACGAGCTGATCTCCAAGGCCGCGGAGGAGAGCGGATTCAGCAAGGAGCTCTTCGAGCGCAGCGATGAGAAAAGGAGCTTTTTCAGTTTCTTCTCGATTTTCGGATCCGAGAGGTTCGGCAACACGCGGAACTACATGGGCGACAACGAGTTGTTCAAGATCCAGAGTGAGGTGATCAGAGGGATAGCCGAGAGGGGTCCGGCAATATTCGTGGGCCGGTGCTCAAACTATATATTGAGAGACAAGGATTGTCTCGACGTCTTCGTCTCAGCCCCCGAGGCCGCCAGGGTGGAAAGGATAATCCGCAGAACAGGCTTGGGTGAGGACGAGGCCCGTGAGTTGATGGAAAAGCGCAACCGGACAAGGGAGACCTACTACAATTTCTTCACATTCGGAAACTGGGGCGCGGCTTCCGACTACGACTTATGCGTCGACTCCTCAATTCTCGGGATAGAGAAGACGGCTGAATTCATCATCGACTTCGGGAGAAAGGCCTCGTTGATTCACTGAGATAAAACATGCTAAGGATGAGCAAGAAAGGTAGGATAATGGCGGCCTCCGCACTGACTTTGGCCGTCTTGATAGCAGTGGCTGTCTCATCTTTCGGGAAGAAAGAGGCTGCCGCCAGAAGAATTCCTGTCAACCTCAACGAGACTCTGACCAACGCTGTTTCCGACACTTCTCTGCTGAATGGCTTCGACAAGCCGATAAAAGAATTCATGACCTTCTGGGGCCTCAAAGGCGTGTCCCTCTCCGTCATGAGAAATGACTCCCTTTTGTTTTCCAAAGGTTACGGATTGGCCGATGTCAATGAACCGATGGAACCCGGACATATTCTCAGGATGGCTTCAGTGTCCAAACTGATCACCGCCGTGGGAATCATGGTCCTCCAGGAGAGAGGGCAACTCACCCTCAAGGACCAGGTCTTCGGGCCGGGCGGCATCCTGGACGATTCCCTGTACAACGCGGCTATCGCCGACTCGATGTACATGAAAATCACCGTTGAGGATCTCTTGCGCCACAAGGCGGGATTCTCCAAGAAGGGAGGCGACCCCATGTTCTCGACAAGGCTGATCATGATGCGGAATAACTGGAAGGAAGTCCCTGACCAGGACCAACTTACCGTCGTCCAACTAAAGAGGCCGCTCGCCTTTGAGCCGGGAACTTTCCAGGAATATTCCAACTATGGTTATCTTGTCCTTTCCATGATCATCGAAAGAATCAGCGGGATGCCCTACGAGGATTTCATCCAGGAGAACGTCCTGAGACCTGCTGGTTGCGTGGGCTTCAGGATCGCCGGGAACTATTATGCGGACAAGCTCCCTGGGGAGGTCCGTTACTTTGTCCAGAAAGATGACGAGCCGGTGGATGAGTTCAACAACAGCGGCCGCAAAGTCACCAGAAGTTACGGAGGCAATAACGTGACCGGCTTGAAAGGCGCCGGGGCCTGGGTGGGATCAACACCCGAGCTGGCCCTGCTGGTGGCCTCCATCGACGGGAAGCCTGAAGTCCCAGACATAATCAGCAAGGAGAGCGTGGACGCGATGACGGAATATTTCGACCCGGACACCTATTCGCTCGGGTGGAACGACACCAAACCGACCGGGGAATGGACCCGCACCGGGACATTCGCAGGCACCAGCGCCCTTGTGAAGTACTTCCCCGACGGGGAGTGCTGGGTCTTTATCGCCAACACGAGCACATATAAAGGCCCGGGCCTCGCCAAGTTCACAACCGAACTGTTCGAGAAGCTCCGGGCCTCATATTCAGATAAATTCCCTCTTCGGAACTTATTCTACTCTGATTAGTTATTCACGAACATCACCGCCTCGGCGATGGAGTTCAGCTTGGTGTCGACGCTGTCGGCGCGGCTCGCGAGAACGCAAGGAGCTGTGGTTCCGACAAGCATTCCGGCCTGGCGCACGCCATTGGCGAGCTTGGAGTTAGTCTTCCAGAAGACATTGGCGGACTCGATGTTGGGGAACTGGAGGCAATCCGCGTCACCAGCCACAGGGCTGACAAGCTTCTTGATCTCGACAGACTCCTTGTCGATCGCGACATCCAGGGCGAGAGGACCATCGGCCACACATCCCTTGATCTGTCCTCGGTCACACATCTTGGCAAGCTGGGCGGCCTCAACACAAGCGGGCATCGAATCGAGCATCTGCTCTGAAGCGGCTATGAAAGCGAGCTTCGGCTTCGCGATGCCGAAAGACTTGGCCACACCCACGAGATAGCCGGCGATCTTGACTTTCTGACGGAAGTCCGGGAGAGGAATGACAGCCATGTCGGAAATGAACATGAGCTTGTGATAGTTCGGGTTCTCAATGACACCGACGTGGCTCAGCACACCCTTCGGAGGGAGAAGTCCGGTCTCCTTGTTAAGAATGGCGCGGAGGAATTTGTCGGTGGAGCAAAGGCCCTTCATCAGAACATCACCGTCACCGTCATGCACAAGCTGGACAGCCTTGGCCACAGCCTTGAGCTCGACCGGCTCATTGACGATGTCAAAGATCGCCACGTCGATACCCAATTTGGCGCAGGTCTCGGCGATAAGGTTCTTGTCTCCAACGAGGGTGACTTTGACGAATCCCATCTCGGAAGCCTTGGCGCAAGCCTCGATAGTGTGCTCATCCACGGCCCAAGCCGCGACCATTTTCTTGCAGATGCCCTTCTCCTTGAGCTCCGCGAAAACATCAGCGAATTTTGTAATCATATCTTTATTCTGGTTATTAATTATTCATCCATGCTCTGGACAAGACGCATAGTGTCACGGGCGATCACGAGCTCCTCGTCAGTGGTGACAAGAGCGGCCTTGACTTTGGAGTCAGGCTTGGTGATGATGGCGTCCTCGCCCCATGCTGTATTGGCCTCATAATCAAGATCAAGGCCAAGATAAGAGAGGTTCTCGCAGACCCTGCGGCGGATACGGCTGTTGTGCTCCCCGATGCCACCGGTGAAGAATATGGCGTCGACTCCGTTCATCTCCGCGGCGTAAGCTCCGATGTACTTGATCATCTGGAAAGACAGCATCTTGAATGCCAACTTCGCCTTGAAGTCGCCTCCGTTGGCGAGAGCGTCCATCTCCCTGGCGTCTGATGTCTTTTGGGACACTCCGAGGAAACCGCTCTTCTTGTTGACCAGAGTGTACATCTCGTCCGGAGAGAGGCCCTCTTTCTTCATGATATAAAGGATGGCGTTAGGGTCCACGTCACCGCAGCGGGTACCCATGATCAAACCCTCGAGAGGGGTGAGTCCCATGGATGTGTCGATTGATTTCCCGTTGTGGATCGCCGTTATCGAGCTTCCGTTGCCGATGTGGCAGGTAATGATCTTGGAATTGTTGATGTCCAGACCGACCAGTTTGGCACCCTTGCCGGCCACGAACTGATGGCTTGTGCCATGGGCTCCGTAACGGCGGATATGGTACTTCTCATAGTACTCGTACGGAAGTCCGTACATGTAGGCCTGGGGCGGCATGGTCTGGTGGAAAGCCGTGTCGAAAGTCACGACCTGCGGCACGTTCGGGAGAACCGCCTGGCAAGCCCTGATACCCAGCAGGTGGGCGGGATTGTGGAGCGGGGCGAAGTCGCAGCAGAAATCAATCTTGGAGATCACATCCTCGTTCACGATAGCGCTGCCGGAAAAGAAATCGGCACCCTGGACGATTCTGTGCCCGACCGCCTCGATATCCTCAAATGATTTCAAAACACCGTATTCCTTGTCCACCAAGGCGTCCAGCACGAGCTGCATGCCGACGGTGTGGTCAGGAATAGGCATGTCCTTCTCAACTTTGTTCTTCCCGACAGGGGTATGAACCAGCCTTCCGGACTCAAGTCCGATTTTCTCGACTATGCCTTTGGCCATAAGGTCATAGATGTCATCGCTTCTCATGTCAAGCAACTGGTACTTGATCGAGGAACTGCCACAATTGATAACCAGAATGATCATTATCCTTAAAAAATAAAATGTTTCGTTTCGGAAAGGCAAAGATAACAAATTAAAATGACTATTTTTACAAAAATAAGGTACTAGACTATGAAGGACTCACCGGAGATCGCGGGGATCGGGATCCCATTTGCCGCAGGCATAGCCGCCGGAGCTGTTTTTTTCCCTGACAAGAATGTCATTCCAACAATTCTTCCCTTCTGTCTCGCCGCGTTGATTCCGGCGATGACTGTGGTGACGCTTCCACGGACCGGGAACAATCGTCTCCTCAAGATCGCGACCTGTGCCATTTTTCTGGCCACAGGGCTGTTCTGCCACATCAGCTATTCTTTGGGAGAGGGCATTTCCCTTCCTCAAGGGCCCTTGGGCAGGATGGCGGGAAGATGCGTCACTACGCTTAAAGAGACAATCGACTCCCTCCCCTACGAAGACAAAGTGACCGGAGGACTCCTGAAAGCCCTCCTGACCGGCGACCGGAGCGGGCTGGACAGAGAGACGACACGAATATTCCGAGACAGCGGAGCTTCCCACATTCTCGCCCTGTCGGGCCTCCATCTGGGGATCCTTTACATGATCCTCTCGAAGCTTTCAGCTCCGATAGGCAACACTCCTTCCGCGAAAAGATTCCGTTTCGTCCTGACGATAATGGCAGCCGGCTCATACACGGTCATGACAGGAGCCTCACCGTCCATTGTCAGGGCGTTCCTCTACATATCAATCGGAGAGACCGCAAGATTGTCCGGACGGGAGCGATCCCCTGCAGGCATCCTGATCTCCGCCCTGACAATCCAACTGGCCATTAATCCAGGGGTAATTTCGTCGTTGGGGTTCCAACTGTCCTACCTTGCCATGACGGGAATAGCCTTTCTTTATCCCAGGTTGGAAAACCTTTATCCAAAGGCGGACGGCCTGGCCGGGAAGCTGGACCCGATGAGAAAAATCTGGTCCGGCGCTTCCGTGTCGATAGCTTGCCAGGCATTCACAGCGCCACTGGTCTGGTACCGCTTCCACACATTCCCGAAATATTTTCTGATCACCAATCTGACAGCGCTTCCACTGACAAGCGCGGTCATGGTCCTTTCGGTAGCCACGATCGCGCTGTCTTTCTTCGGGACATGTCCCGGATTTATGGTCAGCATCAACGAGGAGTCAGTCAGGCTCCTGATCCGTTGTCTGGAGATAATCAGTTCACTGTGAGTTGTTTCCTGGCCTTGTATGATCTCACGCCATACATAAACACTATAATGAAGCAGATGAGCGGCAAGACGAAGGATACATTCACGGCCGGATGGCCGAAGATGACCTTCTGGTCGATGATCATCCCCTGGAGCGGAGGCATGATAGCGCCACCCACGATGGCCTCGACTAGGAAGGCCGCGCCAAGACTGGCATCCTGGTTGTCGACATTCTCAAGAGCAATCCCATAGATGGTCGGGAACATCAGTGACATAAACGCGCTGATACCCATCAGGCAATAAAGCCCTCCCATCCCAACGATGGTGATCGCGCCTATGGCACACAAGGCGGCTCCCGTGGCGAAGATAGCCAGAAGGCGGCTGGAATTGACATATTGCATCAAGGCCGTAGCCACGAACCTTCCGCAAAGGAACAGGGCCATGGCTATGATATTATAGGTCTGCGCGGTGGCCTTGTTGATTCCGAGATTGTCGGCATACTGGATGATGAAAGTCCATGTCATGATCTGGGCCGCGACGTAGAACATCTGGGTAAGGACACCCTCCCTGTAGATCTTGTTGTGCCACAGGTTGGAGAGGGTCTTACCGGTACTGTTGGCCTTCTCCGGCTGGATGTCCGTCTTCGGGACCTTCGTAAGGGCAATGATGATGAGCACGGCGAGGACGACGCAACCTATGATCACATAAGGGTTGCGGATGACAGCGAGGTCATGAAGCCTTATGCTCGCCTTCTCGGCCTCTGAGAGGGTCGGGAATATGATGTTGCCGGCAGCGTCCCTCTTGTCAGAGAGGAGCTGGGGAAGCACGACGAATGAAGCCACGCTCATTCCCATCAGTGAACCCATCGGGTTGAATGACTGGGAAAGGTTGAGACGACGGGTCGCATTGGTCTTGGATCCGAGAGACAGGATGAAAGGATTCGCCGTGGTCTCAAGGAAGGCAAGGCCGAAAGTCAACACGTAGAGCGAGACACAGAAGAACGAGAACTGCTGGAACTCGGCGGCCGGGATGAACAGGAACGCCCCGATGGCATAAAGAGCCAGGCCGAGCAGGATCCCGCTCTTGTAACTGTGTTTGCGGATGAACAACGCCGCTGGAATGGCCATCGTGGCATAGCCGCCGTAGAAAGCGAACTGCACCAGGGAGGCCTTGGCGGCGGACAACTCCATCACCGTCTGGAAGGCCGCCACCATCGGATTGGTGATGTCGTTGGCGAACCCCCAGAGGGCGAAGAGTGATGTTATCAGGATAAAGATGAAGAGATACTTGCTCTCCACCAGCTTCTCCTTGGCCATAGGCTACTTGTAGATGGGTCCGAAGTTGGCGCAAGCGCGGAAGTCGGCTCCTTCCTTGTCCATTCCGAAGGCGTTCCAGGCGGCCGGACGGAAGATCTTGGCCTCATCCACATTGTGCATGCACACAGGGATCCTCAACATGGAGGCGAGAGTGATCATGTCGGCTCCGATGTGGCCATAAGAGATAGCGCCATGGTTGGCACCCCAGTTGTTCATCACGCTGTAGACATCCTTGAAGGCGTCCTTCGTGGGATCGAGACGAGGAGTGAACCAAGTCGACGGCCAAGTAGGGTCGGTACGCTTGTCAAGCACGTCGTGGATCTCAGGATCGATGTTGACTACCCAACCCTCGGCGATCTGGAGAACAGGGCCGAGACCGTCCACGATGTTGATTCTCATCATGGTGGCGGGGAAGTCTCCCTTCGACACGAAATGGATGCTGAATCCGCCGCCGCGGAAGTAGTCGCGGTCAGCAGGCATCCACCATGAGTTCTCAAGGCACTTCTTCTGGTCCTCGTCGGTCATCTCCCAGAAGGTCTTCATCACAGGATTGCCCTCGGCGTCAGTGCTCTGCCCGCAGCCGTCCATAGTGGTGGCTCCGGAGTTGATCAGATGGATGATTCCAGGAGCAGCCTTACCGGTTAGTTCCTTGCCGGTGACTCTCTTCACAGCCTCAGGGCTCCAATATGTACGCACGTCGGAGAATATCTGGGGACGATTTGTCAAGAGATGGCCAAGCAACATCGCGGTACCGTTGAGCGAATCGTTCTCAGTGGCGAGGACAGTGGGCTCGCGGCGTCCGTTCCAGTCGAAGTTGGTGTTGAGGAGAGTCTCAGTGAAGTCACCGTTTGGCATCCAATCCGTCCACTGACGCTGACCCTGGAAACCACCGGCGATGGCGTTGTGGCCGAGGGCCTCCTCCTTGAATCCCATCTCCTTGAGTTTGGGGTTGCCATGCATGAGATCCATGACGATGAGGGTCATCTTGGTGACGAAATCCCAATCCTTGTCCTTCTCCTCACGGGTCTTCTGCTTCTCGGGGCGGTTCTTGTCCCAGCCTTCCTGAGGCATGCAATATTTCTCGACCCAAGCCTTGGCCTTCTCGTA
>JAEEGL017092416.1_pt1 | contig 24670 bp, 22 predicted proteins | sample 9134231 | NCBI WGS metagenome assembly JAEEGL01 (sample SAMN16246548, study PRJNA631951) | gut metagenome | biome: gut microbiome; feature: rumen; material: fiber-attached | host: Bos | place: Iran: Karaj | collected 2018-10
ACAACAGTAGGATTATAAGAGGAAAGTGCTTGCAGAATGCAAAATAAATTTCGATAGGGGTAAATGCTTTTAGGGGTAAAATCCGTAAGTGCTTGAAATATCAGCATTCTACGCAACAATAAAAAATTTTGAGGTTCGACAGGGTAAATGCACCTCATGCGAAGGCGGGAATGTGCATTACCCTGCCAAACCACTCAACAGAATTACAAACTTGTTTTGTAATGGGAAAAAAGGTATAGTATTTCTATCACTTTATCATGGTTAATCTCGTCCAGCTCCGACAGGTCTTCCGCCAGCTCCTCGTTATTTGCGGCGTACTTTTGCTTAGCCGCTTTACGAAGAACTGGGGGTTTGTCTTTGTTGCCCTGTACGGCGTGTCGTGCTGCCTAAGAAAGGATCTTGGCAGGGCCCTTGTTGTCTTTCTGCTTCTCTCTTTCCTGCCAATGGTCAATCCCTTCATCATGCCGCGCTATGGGCAGTTCGCCATGATTGCCCGTCTTTCCTCCTTGCTCATGACGATTGCCCTGCTCATCAGCGGCATTGATCGTCCCGGACCTCACCGTCTTCCTCTGGACTTGCTGTTTCTCTATCTTTTCATCGCCGCCTTTTCCTCCCTTCAGGGATACGCGCCCCTTGTCAGCGAGCTGAAAATAGTCAATTTTACCTTTCTGCTCCTTGCCATTGCGATTGGCACCCGAAATCTTCATAGGAATTCAACGGACATTTTGCTCCTGCGCAACACCTATTTGGCTGTCATCGCCTTCACGGTCTACGGCTCTCTCCTGACTCTCCCCTTCCCTCACATCGCCTATCTGACCTCTCTACGCAACATCATGGTCAACTGGGGCATGGAATATGCCTACGATGTCGCAGCGTCAGGGAAGAGCCTCCTTTTTTGCGGTGCCACGGCGCATAGCCAGTTTCTAGGTCCCATGTCGGCCTGCTGCCTGGGATGGCTTCTGTGCGACATGTGGCTCGTGGAAAAACGCTGGAACCTACTCCACGTTGCGCTGCTCATCCCCATCCCATTCATCTGTTACATGACGCGTGCCAGAATTGGACTTCTATCCCTTGCCGTCGCTGTTTTTGCAAATGTCTTTCTCTGCCTTCCCCGAACGAACCTACCCCGTAGAACGAAAACTAGATTCTACAGCGCCGTTATCCTCTTGTTATTCGCGTTGCTCACCACGGCCCTTGTTTCGGAGTTCACGAACCGCAGTATTTCGCGCTGGATGCGCAAGACAGATGACGTTTCCTCTGATGACCGAGCACTTGGAGACGCCCTCACGCAAAGCCGACAAGGGGCCATTGCGACGAACCTTGCAGACTTTCGACGCAATCGTCTTTTGGGGTCTGGCTTTCAGGTCGCGCAAAAGATGCAAGAACAAAAAAGACGTACCTCGTCACTTTTTTCCGCGCCAATCGAGAAGGGATTGCTGCCTCTCATGGTGCTGGGTGAAAGCGGGCTTGTCGGTGCAAGCCTCTTCATTCTTTTCCTCGTTGTCTTCTTTTCGACATGTCACCAGAAACGGTATACGGCAACCGCAACGCTTTTTATCGTTTTTCTCACAACCAACTTGGCGGAAGCGACCTTTTTCTCCCCGGCTGGCGGCGGCGGCGTCTACTGGAGTCTAATGGTCGTTGGGGGTTTCACAATCGATATGGCTGTCATCGCTGGTCGCCTTCCCGCTCCAGAAACCCTATATTGTCCTCTACCAGAGCTTGATGAGGTTGCCGAGGAGGATGACGAAGAACTAGATGTTGAATTGGAGTCGGCTCCGACCATTGCAACAGTCACAAACGGAAATGTTTGACGATCCTCTCTATAAACGCGTTTTTCATATTACCGCGCTGGTCGTGGCCATCATGCTTCTATGCCGATTCACAAACGGCTATGCGATTATTGCCGTTGCGATAATCGGTGCCTTCTACGCCTTGCGGGGCAATGCCGGCGTCTCTCTTTTCTTCTACATCCTTTTGCCGACTATCGCCTTAATCAATCCTCTCATCCTGCCGCGTCCGCCCATGGTGGCCATTGTCTCCCGCCTGACAAGTTTGGCCATTGTTGCCGCCCTTATTCTGGGCGGAGCTAAACGCAAAGGTAGTGAACAACTTCCACTTGGATACATTTTCCCCTATCTTGTCATTGCGCTCATCTCATCGTTTCAAGGTTACTTCCCCCTCATTAGCTATTTTAAAATCCTCAATTTTACCGCCTTCATCTTGGGGCTTTTCATCGGCACCCGCAATATCAACCAGAACAAAAAAGACATTGATTTCATGAGAGCCGCATTCCTTTCTATCGCCATCGTCGTTGTCTGGGGTTCGTTGGCTACTTTGCCCTTTCCGGCAATAGCCTATTATACTTCCGCACGTTCTACCATTGTGGCCCAGGGTTTGGAAGCGGCGGAGGACATGCTTGCCAATCGTGAGGCCGCTAGTCTTTTCTCTGGCATTTCAGCCCAAAGTCAGTTTCTTGGCCCCTGCCTAGTGTGCATCGGCGGATGGGTGGCGTGCGATATGCTCTTTGTTGAACGCCGATTAAACCTCCTCCACCTATTGCTTCTGGCTCCCATTCCAATCATGATTGCCATGACAAGGTCGCGCATCGGTATTCTCTCATTCTGCCTATTGATTGTCGCGCTAACCGCATTTTGTCTCCCCCGCATCCAAATCAAGGAGAAGGATCGCAAGCACATTCAGGCTCTGCTTTTTTCCTTCATTGCCGTATTCATTCTGATTCTCGTCGTGGCAGAAGTCCGTCGTGGAAGCGTCTCCCGCCTACTGCGCAAAACAAACGATCTCGCTGAAGATCAACGTTCACTCTTCGATGCCTTAACTCGTAGCCGACAGGGCAAACTAAGCGAATGCTTCCATGACTTTCGAAAGAACCCCATGTGGGGTATGGGTTTTCAAGTCATTGAAGATCATCCCCGACTCTATCAGCAAGGACAGATATCCCTTTTTTCAGCCCCAATCGAAAAGGGAGTTCTTCCCGTTATGATTCTGGGGGAAACCGGCATTTTCGGCGGGGCGACCTTCCTGTTCTTTCTCATTCTCTTCTACCACGATGCCTCACGAAAGGGCTACATTGCCTCCCTCACGCTCTTCTCCGTCCTTCTTGGGACGAATATGGCGGAAGCCACTTTCTTTTCGCCCGGTGGAGGGGGAGGCATCTTCTGGATGTTCACCGTTGGCGGCGGTTTTTTGATTGACATGTGCCTTAAAACTGAAAATGCGGGTTTGCCCTCAGATACAGCAAAGGGTGTCGCCCCCCTTAATCCGTATCGGCGTTCGCGTGTTCCACTTAGCGCCATCCTCAAACGGAAGTAGCCGTGTAGATTGTGCAGAGTTTTCAAATTGCTTTTTCTCTACGTGCTACACGGTTACTCAGTCCCGTACGTTCTACGCGCTCTACACGTTCTACACGGCTCAAAACCAACAACTAAGCCATTAGTTCACGCAGCCGTAGAATCTGCGTTTCCCTGTCAAACAACCGCTCCGACAATCGTCTGCAGTTCTCCCCAAACTGCTCCCCTTCTCCAATTCGTATCGATTCTGCCATTCTGCGATAGGCCTCTGCGATGGCCACAACGTCATCCGGCGCAGCCGTCCAGCCCAATCGTCCGCTTTTTTCGTACCCTTTCACGCACGGCACGAACTCTCCCTCAATGAAACTCCTTGTCGCACCAGAAATAAAACCGAGGAGCGGTTTCCCTGTCTTGATATAACTCTGAAACTTTCCTGGCAAGGTGAGCTGGTAGGCGTCTGTGAGTGAAATAATGAGCGCATCTGCCTGCGCATACCACTTAGGCATTTCTAAGCGCGGTTGACGTCCACAAAATCGCACCTTACCTCCACTCTTCGCTTCGTATTGTGCTTTTAGCGAATCCAGCATCACGCCCCCGCCAACAAGCCAAAGTTCGACATTCTCCAGCCCAGCCTGCAAGAATCCTTCGATGTCATTCTCAAGGTTCTGCGGCACGCCCAAGTTTCCGGCAAACATGAAGACAAGAGACCGTGAAACATCTGATTCCGTTTCAGACATCATACACGCGTCCGCAAAAGAATCTACATCCCATTGCGGGATGAATTCGGCTTCACGACCACATATTTCGCGAATGCGCGCCACATATCCCGGGCAGCTGACTGCTATGCGATTACAACGGGCGTAGATAAATCTGACGAAACTGTTTAATAGCCATTCCTTGAATCTGCTGGGCTTGAAGCCGTAACCCCACACGGCGTCAGGCCAGAGGTCCTGCGTCCAAATGGCGACCTGCCGCCGCCATATCCACTGCATGGGAATTGCGGCCATCGCCATCGTCAAGGCCGCGGTATGGTAGATAAAGACCTTCTCATATCGACGACCATGCCACAGCGCCCACCACAGTGTTCGCCATCCAAAGTGCAGGTAATTGAGAATTTTCCGCTTGACACTCCGATTATAGCCGAAGATCGTGTTGACACGATGGACTGCGACTTTAGGGCCTTGACCGCCGCCAAGGTCCTCTATCGTTGTCTGGAGGCGCTTGTTTTTATAGCCGTCATAGATGCGGTCGAACGGGTAGCTTGGCACCTGCGTCAGTACCTCAACGTCCATTCCCTGCCTCATCCACTCGGCAACAAGATCGTTGACTAGGAAATCCTCAGGGTAAAACCTTTCAACAACTATGAGGATTTTCGCCATGGTATACTTTCTTCTCTTTCTACACGCTCTACACGTTCTGCACGGCCATTCATCCCCACTCTTCTACACGCTCTACACGTTCTACACGGCTAAAAACCTTCACACGTCCTGCCTGAACGTATCCGGCGCACCGGGATCGAATATCTCGTTCGCCCACATGAGCGTCACCATGTCTCGCTTCCCCGTATTCTCGATGTTGTGCGTGTACCCAGGCGGGATGCGCACAACCTCCAGTTTCTCCCCGCTCACGCGGTACTCAATCACCTTGTCATCGCCGACCATCTTCCGGAAGCGAATAACCCCCTGCCCACTCACGACGAGGAACTTCTCATGCTTTGTGTGGTGCCAGTGTTGCCCCTTCACAATGCCAGGATGCGAGATGTTGACACTCACCTGACCGCGCTCGTCAGAATGAAGCGCCTCTGTGAAGCTGCCGCGGTTGTCGCAGTGCATTGTGAGCGGGTAGCTGAACTGGTCCTCGGGAAGAGAACTGAGGTAGGTGGCGTAGAGTTTCTTCGTGAACCCATCACGCTGGTCCGGCACCATGAGTGTCTTCGGCTCATCGTGAAAGGACTGAATGAGGCTAACTATCTCGCCGAGTGTCTTTGTGTAAGATGGAGAGACAGAGAGGATATCATTTAGCCGTGTAGAACGTGTAGAAACGTGTAGATTCCCCCCTTCTCCACGATCTACACGCTCTACACGGCTAATAAAGCTCCTCACCACATCGTCAACATAGACGAGGGTCACTTCCGCTGCGGGGTCGCGCACCTGGATTGGTAGATCCCTCGCGATGTTGTAGCACCAGGTCGCCACGGCACTGTTGTAGTTTGGGCGACACCATTTGCCAAAGACATTGGCCAGACGGAAAATGAAGACTAGCGCCCCCGTCTTCTCGCCGTAGGCCCGCACGGCATCCTCTGCCTCACGTTTACTGAGGCCATATGGGTTGTCCAGCGCGGCCTGGATGCTGGAGCTGAGGAGAACAGGCGGTGGATTGGGACGGGCCGCCAGCTTCTCAAGGATGTCCTCGGTGAAAATCGTATTGCCCTGCTTAAACTCAGCCGGATCCTTCGGCCGATTCACACCGGCAAGGTGCATCACGAAGTCGCACTCAGCGGTAAAGCCGTCGAGTTTCGCTTCGTCACCGAGGTCGTATGGCAGAACCTCCATGCCATCACATTGCCTAAGCGTCAAACAAAGATTGCTTCCAATGAAGCCTCTTGCACCTGTAACTAGAATTTTCATAGTTATTCAGCCGTGTAGAACGTGTAGAGCGTGTAGAAAAAAGAGAGTGGGGAAAGTTAAGCGACAACTGTGCGGCGCTCGAACTTGAACGAGCCAAAATTGATGAGCAGACCGATTGGTCTTCTCGAAATGTTCAGGTAATTGAGGACTTGAGCCAGATGTTCGGGAGCTAGTGTTTTTACAGCCTTGAGTTCAACTATCAAGCAATCATTCACAAACAAATCAACTATATAATCACCTACACAGAATCCGTCTGAGTCATATACCGGTAAAGGTTTTTGCCGTTCGACACTATATCCAGCAATTTCAAGTCTATGCGCCAATGCATTCTCATAGACCTTCTCAAGCAGGCCATTTCCAAAATACTCGTGCACTCCGTAGGCGATCTGTCCAACTTTACTTGCAAGATCTCTTAACTCTTTTTCACTTTTTACTACACGATCTCCACGTTCTACACGGCCATTCATGCCAGTTTCTTCTCCACGTTCTACACGGCCATTCATGCCCGCCCCTTCTACACGATCTCCACGTTCTACACGGCCATTCATGCCAGTTTCTTCTCCACGTTCTACACGGCTATTCATTCCAAACCTTTCGCTTGACATAGTCCGTATAACTGATAATAATCCGCACAACTTTCTCACTAACGTCGGGCATGGAGTAGTCCGCAACGTGGCGGCAAGGTTGAGCGACATCGAGTTGCGCCAGCGCCTGCAGGATGCGGTCCTTATTTTGCCCGACCATCATCACGGCCGCCTCCTCCATCGCCTCCGGCCGCTCATGCGCCTCCCGCAAGTTGAGCGCACAGAATCCTAGGATTGACGACTCCTCACTGATCGTCCCCGAGTCGCTCAGCACGGCTTTTGCGTTCAGCTGAAGCGCAAGATACTCCGTCAGCCCCATCGGTTTCATGAGCTTGACGCGCTTGTCGAAGGTAACGCCCTTTTGCTCAATCATCTTGCGCGTCCTGGGATGCGTCGAGACGATGATCGGCAATTTGTACGTCGCCGCGATTTCATTCAGGCACTCCACAAGATTCAGAAAATGACGCTCCTCGGCGATGTTCTCCTCACGGTGTGAACTGACAACGAAGTACCTCCCCTTCTCCACCCCCATCTTCTTCAGCACCTCGGCTGCATTCGCCTTCACCTTCGGCATCTGACGCGACAACACCTCGAACATCGGAGAGCCTGTCTTGATTACCATGTCGGGCGGCAACCCCTCGCGCAACAGATACTCGCGGGCGATATCCGAATAGCAGAGGTTGATGTCGCTGATGTGGTCGACAATCTTGCGGTTCGATTCCTCTGGAACGCGCTGGTCGAAGCAGCGGTTGCCGGCTTCCATGTGGAAGATGGGAATATGACGCTTCTTGGCCGCGATGGCGCAGAGGCAGCTGTTCGTATCGCCGAGGACGAGGAAGGCGTCGGGAGATTCTTTCTCAAGGATAGGGTCTATCGCCTCAAGAATCTTACCGGCCGTGACGGTCGCATTGCCGCCGGCGGCATTGAGGAAATAGTCGGGGCGCCGGAGACCTAAATCCTCGAAGAAGACCTCGTTCAGCTCGTAGTCGTAGTTCTGGCCGGTATGAACGAGGACATGCTCGATGGCCGGACTGGCATCGAGCTTCTTCAACACGCACGACAGCCGGATTATCTCCGGCCGGGTGCCAACAACAGTCATTACTTTCAGCTTAGTCATAGAAACCTCGTGTTTTTTAGCCGTGTAGAACGTGCAGATCGTGTAGAAGGTGATGGGAATATTAGCCGTGGAGAACGTGGAGAACAGACAGATTATGAAAAAGTGGCGGGAACTTGTAGTCCTTCTCCACGTTCTACACGGCTACTCATACACGACTCTCTCCACGCTCTACACGTTCTACACGGCCAACACCAATTACACGCCGAATTCCTCATGTATCACCGGCAGCTTCAGCAATAGCTTCTTCATGCCTTCGATATCGAGCTGCTCTGTGTTCTCCGAGTTGTACTCGCACACCGTCCCGGCAATGTCGCGTCCTTTGTTGAAGTAGTTGTCATAGTTCAGGTCGCGCGAATCAGCCGGGATGCGGAAATACTTTCCCATGTCAATCGCACTCGCCATGTCCTCGCGCGTCACCAGCGTCTCGAAAAGCTTCTCCCCGTGACGCGTTCCAATCACCTTAATATCTGGAATATGGCTGAACCTGCCCCCTTCTCTTGCGAGTTCTATAACAGCTTGAGCAAGCGTGCCAATTGTGGCGGCGGGTGCCTTCTGAACAAAGAGGTCGCCGTTCTCTCCATGTTGCCATGCAAAAAGAACAAGGTCGACGGCGTCATCCAGCGTCATCATGTACCGCGTCATGTTGGGATTGGTCACGGTCAGCGGCTTGCCAGACTTGATTTGCTCGATGAAAAGAGGAATCACGCTTCCCCGACTCGCCATCACGTTGCCATAGCGTGTGCAGCAAATCGTTGTCTCCGCCCCTTTTCCGAGCACCCGCCCCTTGGCCACGGCCACCTTCTCCATGAGCGCCTTGCTCATGCCCATTGCGTTGATGGGATAGGCAGCCTTGTCGGTAGAGAGCACCACGACATTCCGGACGCCGTTCGCCACCGCACTCTCAATGACGTTATTCGTCCCGATGATGTTCGTGTAGACCGCCTGCATCGGGAAGAACTCGCAGCTTGGCACCTGTTTCAGCGCCGCTGCGGCAAAGACATAATCGACCCCTCGCATGGCGCCGTCCACGCTCGCGCGGTCGCGGACATCGCCAATGTAGAATTTCACCTTTGGATTCTGAAGCTCATGACGCATGTCATCCTGCTTCTTTTCGTCACGCGAAAAGACACGGATTTCACGGAAGTCATTAATGACCCGATCAAGCACGGCATGGCCGAAGCTTCCCGTGCCACCAGTAATCAAAAGAACCTTGTCGTCAAACATGTCTTTCTCCGTTAATTAGTAGATTCTACCTCACCCTACGTCAAAAAACAATAAAAAACAAATACCGCACCATCTCTGCTTCTCTGCGCCTCTGCCTCCCTGCGTTAAAAAACCCCCGCACTACATTAAATCGTAAGCCCCCTCTCCCGTGCGTAGGCGCAAATTCGCTCCCACGCGTGAGCCCGATCCTGATCTGCTCCTGTCTCGCGCTTGATCTCCAGTATACGGGCATCGACCATCGTACGGTACCACCATCCTTGGAAGAAATTCCAGGTGAAGCCTGCTCGCCCATCAAGAAACCCGCCGCGAAGGATGTACCGGTAGAGAAAATAGGCGAAACTGCGCCAGAAAAGAGGCAATCGAGCATACTTTGACTTTCTCGCCCGCTTCTTAGCCGCACTCACATTCAAAGACGCCTCTCCCGACCGCGCTTGAGCATACTCCATCCTCAGCAATTCAATTGCATCGCGGAAAGCATAGTTTAGATGCTTCTTTGTCCAGTCATCCAAACTCTTCACGTTCTCGTCGAAAAACGGATGGCGGAGTACCTGCGTCTTGCCATCGGAAATGACGATATGCTCATCCATGAGGCGGACTTCGCTCCGCCCTCTTCCCTTGCGAAAAATACGAGTTAGAATCACCTTCCCTGTACCGTGGCGCATGATTCTCCCCTGCCAGACGGCATAGCGGCCAATTGCATACGCGGAAACATCCGGCGAGGCAGAAGGAAGTGCCTCTTTCACCTCGGCAATGACTTCAGTCGAGAAATATTCATCAGCATCTATGCGCAAAACCCACTCTGTGTCAATGTCGCAATGGTCGAGTGCCCAGTTGAACTGCTCCGCCTGGTTACCGGGCCACTCATGCTCCACAACGCAAATTTCTACACGCTCTACACGTTCAACACGGCTAAAATGCTCGACTATCTCCTGTGTCCCATCTGTTGAAAAGCAATCCACAATCAGAATCCGGCGCGGTTCAAGCGGCAAGAGCCGTTCCAAGCAGCGCGCAATATGAAGTTTCTCGTCCTTCGTCAGAATGATGACCGTCAAGTCAAGCATGTCTAGTCCTCCCGCACACAATCAGGCTTTGGTCCCTGTCCAAGAAGCCACTCGTATGCAGCCTTCATCTTCAAACCAATCCCCTCCCATGTAAAATCGCGGCGAATCCATTCCTTCCCACGCACACCCAGTGCCGCACGTTCGGCATCGTCTAACGCCATCATCTCCTTCAGGGCCTCTGCCAGTGGCTCTACGCCGATGGGAACCCACCGTCCACACTTTTCGTGTTCCAACCCCTCCCACGGCGTCCCTTGGCTTGCAATCACGGGTGTGCCACTCGCAAGGGCCTCAGCCACGGTAATCCCGAAGTTCTCAGTGTCGCTCGGCAAAACATAGATGTCCGCATCTGCAAGGAATTCGTATTTGGCATGTCCATTGATTTCGCCCACAAACGTCACGCGAGGCAAATTCCGTTCCGCAACAATCCCCTTCAGCGTGGTCAGCATCCCGCAGTCCGGTCCCGCAATCACCAGCTCCCATCCATCCCGCGCTACTTGTTCCCACGCTAATAGCAGACGGTCCACCCCTTTCACCTTATGCAATCGACCAAAGAAAATAACCTTTCTTTTACCTTCTACACGATCTGCACGTTCTACACGGCTACATTTCACCTCCGGAATATCCATCCCGATTGGCACGACCGCCACCGGCTGCCGATACCCCTGCGCCCGAATCTCCGAATACTCCTTCTCGCTCGTCGCGTGGAACATATCGGTCTGACGTAAAACCGCATTCTGAAACAATAGACCATATATTTTCTTCTTCCAGTACGACCGATTTAAGCTCCATTCCGCCAGCGCTCCACGTGGCGCAGTCACTAGTTTGCATCGTGTTCCACGAACTGCCCTACCTGAATAAACATTGGGCATCATCCAAAGCCCATTGTTGTGGATAATGTCGGCAATGATACACTCCCTGGAAAGAGCTGCGGCCATTTCGGGAGATCGCCAAAGCATAAATGGCCGCGTCCGATTCACGGGATAGGCATGAACGGGGAACCCGAAACTTTTAGGCGGAATCGGCGCAAATACATGAAGCGAAACCGCCACAGAATTATCGGCAAGCCCTCGACAAAGATTGGGAACCGAATAACTTGGGCCAGACGCCTCATCTTTGATTTCCGGCACTACTTGAATAACCGTCATAGAGCAATACCTTCAGGATGCAACATCCGTTACCAAGCCGCATCCAATGGTTTTAATGATTTATATGGCTCTGAATGAATTAGTATCCATGCCTTCCCTATCTCGCGGATTGCCAGCCAAAAAAATTGAGGTTCACCAAAGAACAAATCCTTCAAACCTCTCAAAATATACTGCCGCAACATAAACGAGGAGAACGCCACAACAGCCATTGTTTTATAAAGTACACTTCTCTTTTCCAGGCTATAGACAAGTCTATGCCAAACCGCCAACCGACAACCAAGTTTCTTGGCGTCACTTATGGACTCTTGCGTCACATGACCACTACGAGCGCTCAAATGGCGATACCCATCAGCAAAATACAAATATGGTTGCACACCCCTGCACAAAAGTTTGTATCCGAATACCACTTCATCGTGAATCGCATATCCAAAAGTATCAAGCCACCGCTCTTCATTGAAACAGATCTTGTTGTAAGCAGATTTGCTGATAAGAATTATCTGAAAACTAACGCATTCTGTGGCCAACACTTTTGCCGCAGGATGCGCAGAAAAAGTGTATTCCCCATTGGGTGCTATCTTCCAAGCAACATTTCTGTCACGGTGGGGATACCACCCGGATATTATCGCCAACTTGAGAATCTGCATAATTGTCATGGAGTAGGGAGGTTCAACGGCTATGGAAATACACTCGCCATTTTTCTCCGCGAGCTTGTCAAACATATCCTCCACGGCATTAGGCGGAAGTACCATGTCATCATCCAGAAACAAAATGTAATCGGTCGTTATTTCATCGAAAGGCAACGCACGCTGTGCCACCATGCCTTTGTCGCAGCGATAATAATGCTCTAGTCCGACAGTCTCTTTCGGAATATCATATCCGTTTGGGATATAGACATTTATCGCCTCGGCCTTAAGCGACTGATTGGCGAGGGAATCCAATTCCGCTTGATATTTCTCGCCAGCCTTACCGAGGGTTCGTATTGCGACTGTGTAAGTTGGATATTTCATGTTCAAGATCCTTTCACTATTCGTCCTTCCAGATGTCTGGCATGAATGAATGATTGATTGTCCTTCTAGCGTTCCCGCACGACAAAGCGCAACTTCCCCCGGTCATGGGCTATTTCGCGTACGACACGACACTCAACCGGCACTTCGCCGCCAATCTTGGAGGAGAATGCGCGGATGACAGACTCGATTCGCGGCACATCTTGATCGGACGCAGGAATGCACTCAACGGTAATGGACAAATCCCGGTGCTGAATCACGCGAAAACCCCGCGCCAAATCGGGCGTCGCATCAAATATGGTCGTCAAATACTCGCCATTGATCGTCTTGCCGGAGGGAAGGACGAACGATTCGCTTTCACGTCCCTTGACGGTGTCGATGACAGGCAGTGACCTGCCGCAAGGACAGGACTCCGTAAGCCAGCGTCCGCGATCCCCGTTTTCATAGCGGATCAGCGGGAAGACCATGTCCTCAAGGTTCGTTAGAAGCGTCCGGCCGTAGGTTCCTGTCAGCACAGGACGGTTCTCGTCATTAACATATTCAAGGTGGACATGCTCGACATTGACATGAAGCCCCTTCCCTTCTGAACACTGCTGGGCAATCCATCGAATTTCACAGGATCCGTACTGGTCACAAATGGGCGCGTGGAACGCATCGGCAATCTGCTTCCGCTGCACGGGGGAAAGAGGCGCACTCGTCACCCAAACGAACTTCGGGCTCCAGACTTCAATCTGGTTGTCGATAACGAAGCGCGCCAATTGGGAAATCGCCCCGACATAGCCTTGAAGACAGGCTGGACGCAATCGGGTGTATTGTTTCAAAAACTTGCGGATCGAGGATTCCGTCATAAAGCTGGCGTCAAGCTGCAGATGACATGTCGGCCACCAGAGCGCACGGTTGACAAACTTCTGTCGCCATGTCGTTCTTGTCTCACGCCAGAGAGTGCCGCGGTCTTCCCCGGGATGAACGCCAAACCAATTCAAAATCCGCCAGTTGTAGATTTCCTCCGACAAACGACCGTCAAACCCCGTCTTCGTCGGTGTTCCGGTGCTTCCACCCGTTGTGGAGAGTCGCCGAAATTGCTTCTGCGAGGAATCTGTCATCTCCTCAAAATGGCTACGCAGGTGCGCTTTCGTCACTGGAGGCAGCTTTTCAAACCAGCCGTCTGTTCCTATGTCTCCCACTTCAAATCCCGAAGCGGCATAATGTCGAGGGTAAAAGGCCGTATGCACCATGGCGTGGCGCACAACTCTCCGCCGCGCCTCTTCTTGGCGTGCCAAAAGCTGGTCAACAGGCAAATGTTCGCTTTCTAGCAAATGTGCGAATCGGGAAAAGGCATCAGGATGATACCTTCGCCATTTCATCTCAAATAGTTTTTGTTTCCATTTGGCCATTTTGAAGCTCCATCACCGTTCATGCTCAAATTGCAACTGCAAATAATGCCTCCGAAGTGGATTCAGGCCTCCCATGAGAACATGCCGGAAGGCTCGGACGTCATAGCTTTGTACAAGGTTCCGGGCCAACAGCCGCATCCCCCGCTCACGCATTGGCATGACATCCGTGTTGGCATTTCCCGGAATAGACGTAAAACCGACCGTATAGCCTGCCGCAACGGTGGATTCAAGAATCTTGAGGGAGAAACGTCCCCGGGGAAAACAAACTTCCTTAATTTCGCCCCCAAGTCGGTCAGACAATTCCAACCGCGAATCGGCGAGCTCATGCTCCAATTCGTCTTCCTGGCACTCCGTCAAGGAGCGATGTGTCCAGGTGTGCGAAACAAAGTGGAAGCCCGCTTGCCTCAGCTCACCGATCTCCTTCCAAGTGAGATAGTCCGACTGCCCCACCAAATCCACGGCCAGGGAAACCGTAGGGTGAAAGTCGCGGGAAAAGAAATACTCTCTTCGGTCCCAAATGCCACGGAGCCCATCGTCGAAGCAGATCATCACTTCATTTGCGCCGACAGGAACTCCCTCGGTGATTCTGATGCCGGCTTCGGCCAAAGCGGACATGTGGGAGGAGAACAACTCGAACGGCGTACTCATGTAGCTGTACGCCCGTTCGCCAACGACATCGTGGTAGAACAGAATCTTTGGACCGTGATCCCGAAGCATCCATGCATTCGCGGCAAGAATCAAGTTCTTGGCATAATGGAAGACACCCATGTCAGCCCCGCTCCCTTGCCTGCATTGCATAAAAGAGCCTGTTGTTCCGGCACATTCTCAAAAACTGCCAGAATGAAGGCGTGGTATAGGCCATCCCCTGTCCCTGAATTTGGGCCTGGGCTCGATAGTTCTCGATATTCGCGCAAACATCCGCAACGGCATCCGGAATGTCCTTCTCGATCCGAACCTTGTTCCGCCGGACCGTTTCCTCCAGCGTGGGGTAAAAGACAAGGTCGAAAACTTTTTGGAACAAGATGCGCCCTGTATCGATCTTTCGGTCGATTTCATGAATGGTAAATCCCGAGTGCGGATCACGGCAGTAAATCGGCCAAATGATGCATTGGGCATTCTGATAGGCGGGCAGGCATTCGCTATGCAAGTTGATCATGCCCAACCTCGGTATCGAAAAGACCTTGGACGAAATATAGCCATTGCCCAGCGACACGCCCAAATCGGCATGGCAATCCCGCACCGCTTCAATCATGGACGCGCTATTCAGACCCTGTATCACCTTGAATGGAATATGGAATTGCCAGCACTTGGATTCGACATCGCCATAGTCCGCCCGAAACCAAGGTCGAATCCGACGACCGTTCCATGCCCCCAGCAATCCGATTTTTGCTATTTTCCGGACTTTGCGAACAAGATGGCGCCACTTGTTCGTACCACTTCCTTTTGCAAGAAGCACGGCAACAACCTTTACCGATGGATGCCTAGCCAAGGCCGGAAGACAATTGGATGCCGTCCCGTTCCGGCTACAGGTGATAACAACGACACGCGTCATGTCAGCCCTCCCCCATGCATCGTGCAACCAGACAGCGCGAAACATCCGTGCGCAAATCGGGCTCGACTTTTGTCAAAACGCCCAAAGCCGTTGCAATCATTTCGTAATGGCTTCGGCAGTTGAACGCACAGTAGAGGCTTTTTGCGTAAAACAAGCTCTTCGGGGTTGCCCACTCGCGCCCGAACAAAACATAACCGAAGTCGCGAATTGCAAAATAGACCTTGCGAACGCGATCCCGCATCGAAAGGCGTTGACGCGCAACGCCAGGTGCGCGAATCCCCTGCGCGTAGATGCGCGGGTAGAGACGGACGGAGGCCTCTTGCCAAATGGCTTCCAGCGAAAGAGCGGTATCAGAGGCGAAAGGGGCGTTGGCGGCGAAAAGATAATCACATACGGCAGCCTCTTGTTCCATGGAACGCAAGACGACCTTTGTTGTTTCAGCTGAAATGCCGTAGGGTGTCACGGAAAAGGATACGCCATCCGTGGTGAATCGCACATTGGCGACGAGGGACCAAAGTTGGTTAGGATTGACCGACCACATGGCGGGATCCACGACAAAGTTGCCAAGACTAAAGAAGATCGGCCGATTACGGTATGTCTCCCACCCCTGCGGCACATGGGCATGGTGTCCGTGAATCACATCGGCACCGGCATCGACAAGCGAATGGTAAAAGGCCCGTAGCTGAGGCGAGGGCCAGGAGCAGAATTCACTGGCCGCATGGCAGGAGACGATGACGAACTCTGCCTCGCCCCGCGTCTTGACGGAACGAATGGCCTCGTAAAGCCAAACACCCATGGCCGCGACACCTGCCGAATCGGGTGTCGCCATACCGAACTGACGTTCGCAACACGAAAAGACGGCGATCCGCTTCCCATCTTCCTCCAAAAACATCGGCTTGCGTGCCTCCGACTCCGTCTCCCCCGCTCCGGCAAAGTCATACCCCTTCCCTTTTAGGAAGCGCCGTGTCTGGTGCAAGCCTTCTTCGCGAAAATCCATCAAATGGTTGTTTGCGAGCGAGAACGCCCATCGGCCAGGGATTTCAAAGGGAACGCTGTGGAGGTGTACCCCGACCTTGTTCGAGACGCGCAATCCGTCTGCGCAGACCGGCCCCTCCAGATTGGCCAGGACAAGTTCCCGTACAAAGCAGTCGGGAAATTGTACCTGAAGTGACTTTAGGATGAAATCACCTGCGAGCAACATGGTCAATCCCTCCTCAAACAGGCATCCAGCCACCGTGCAGCCCAAACCTCGGGCGTATAGGCTCCCGCGTATGACTGGCTCCGGCGCCCCAGTTCAGGTAGAATCCCGAAATGCTCGTGCATCCAGACAAAGGCGTCCGCCAACCGTCCTGCATCTCCTGCGGGGAAGACGATGCCGTTGTAGAGGCTCCTGACAAGGTCGATTCCCGACGCAACCGCATCGGAACAAATCAACGGCATCCCTGTGCCCGCCGCCTCCGCAAGGGCGACACCCCACGGCTCATGGAAGCTTGGAAGCACAAAGACACCCTGTTCTACGAGCGCGCCGGGAAGGTCGTCCGGCTGCAGGAAGCCGTGATCGACGATGCCCTCTCCTTTCACGGGAATGGGTCCTCTTCCAAAGCAGTGGAGCTCCCATGGACTTGTGACCCGTTCTCGATAGAGACGATGGGCGGCAAGAAGCGTATCCATCCCTTTGACTTGAACGTATCGACCAACAAAGCAAAAACGGCGAGGCCACGTGGAAAGCGCCAGACGTTTTTGATAGATGGGATTGAAAAGATTGGCGTTGTAGCCATACGCACTTGTGAAAATCCGATCCCTGCCGAAACCGAGCCACCGGGCGTATTGGCGTCCCCGCTCCCCGGCGACGATGACACCGTCCAGCCTTTTCACGAAACCATGCAAGGCCCACCGAGCGGCGATCTGCCGTATGTTTCCCGTCCACATCGAATCTATGGAGACGACTTTGCGAACGCTCTGCAACCGCTTGTCGTACGCCACCGCCTTGAATGCGGGCAAAGCCCAGCCACTGATTGTGATGGCATCGGGCGTTTCCGCAACAATCGTGTCGCAGAAATGTCGTATATCAGCCAGTGCGGTCGCATCAAGCACCTTTACGTCCAACCCGTCGAGGATGTCATCACGATAAGGATAGGCCGTCTGCGGCGTGTAGACTGCAAGCTCAACGCCGGGCATCGCGGCCAGCGCCCGCCAGCAGGCGGTCGCATAACCGGAATAGCCCATGCTGCAAATGACAATCTTCACAACGTATACTCCTCGGCCATCTCAACCGTTGTGCCAGTTCCCCGGAAACAATTGACGACCGCCTCGTTTTCCATGGCCAGACGCTCACGTTCCCGTGAATCCGTCAGTTCTTCCTTGAGAAGCGTGACTGGCATCACAACGGCCACCCCATCCCTTCGTACAACCGACTTGACGGTATTGAATGTCACCCGGCTAATCTTCCGACTCGAAACATTTACCTCGACATGCAAGATGATTGAATAATCTGCCAACACATTCCGGAGATAATATCCTACGCCAGGCGTAAAACAGAAATTGCCGAGCGCAAAGGCGACGAATTTGTCTCCCTTCCTTTCACTTCGCAAAGGTCGATGCGCATGATTCGCTATCACGCAATCTGCTCCGGCGTCAAGCATCCACCTGACGGTGTCCCTTTGAAAGGCACCTGGTGCGGCGTTATACTGGCCTCCGACATGGGGAAAGGAAACAACGAAGTCGGCCTGCTTGCTAGCCGTTAGAATCTTTTTTTGAACCGTTTCCCGGCAAATGCCATCCTGCTCGCGCGCGACCTGATCCGGGTGGATGCTGTCCGGAATGGGGGCAATGGCCGGAACTCCGCTGAACTCGCTCTTAACGGCCCGTTTTACTCGTTTCGCCCAGTCAGGGATCAAACGTCCACAGATTTGCCGGACGACTTTAAAACGTACTGGCCGATGGGTTATGCTCCCCTTTGTCAAGGTGTCGACTCGCCATAATAGGTCATTGGGCAATCCCTCGGCATCCAGTCCGTTGATTCCGTAGGTGGATCCGACAATGCCGATACGCATGCCCGACAGATCTTTGACGAACAACTGACCGCTTTCTTCCGGCGTCAGATACGCGCCAATCACATCCAGCCCAAATGCCCGCGACATCCGAATCGTTTCGTCCAGTCCCGTGAACCCCTGGTCAAGACAATGGTTGTTGGCCAATGACACGCAGGTTACGCCCGCATTCCTTACTGCCTCCAAAAAGGAGGCTGGCGCATTGAATGTCATTTGTCCTGTCGCGATTTTTCCGGATACGGGGGCAACTGGGGTTTCCAGATTCCCGAGGACGAAATCCGATCTCACCAAAAGATGCTCGACATATGAGAAAACGGCATCAATAGTCCGACCAGACCGCGCAACCGCGCGAATCTGCTGCGGCTGACACATCAAATCGCCAAGAAATGTCAGTTTTACTGTTGTAGCCATGCAGTAAGACTATTTTCCATCGCCCTTGTAGTCGCTCATAATGTAGCGAAGCTTGCCCCGGTCATGGGGAATGGAATCGACGCGTTCCACTGTGACCGGGATGGCACCTAGCTGACCACGGAGAATGGAGGCAGCCTTTTCGATTTCGCGGTCCGCATTCGCATAGGACTTGTTGGGAACGACCAGCAACTTGACCGATTTGTCGGCCAACTGGTGAATCTGGAAACCATGAACGGCCTCCGTGCAATGCTCAAAGGCCATTGTCAATCCGACTCCGTCGCAGCGGCCCGTCTCCGTGTAAATGTAATCTGTTAGCCGTCCCCGGACGGCATCCATAAGCGGAAATGGCAGACCACAGGGGCACAGCCCCTTCAGTGCGCGGCCTCTGTCACCAAGGCGGTAGCGGACGAAGGGGAATATATGATCGGCAAGATCAGTCACGAGAATGTCGCCGACCTCACCTTCGGGCTTTGGTTGTCCATTCTCGTCCACAAACTCAAGGTGGCGATAATCGCTGTTGATGTGAAGTGCCATGCTCCCCGACTCCGCCTGACACCTGCACTGGTTTGCCATGGGATGCGCCTCTGTTGCAATGTAAGTGTCAAAAACGGGGGCGTGAAAGACCTCGCGCATCAGTCTTCGCTGAATGGCGTCGCTGGGCGAGGATGTGATGAAGAGCCCGCCCTTAAGGGGGGGAAGCTCAATTCCATGGTTCAGACAATACATCGCCAGTTCATGCGCACCGCCCGCATAGGCCGCAATTGAGTACAGGTTTGCGGCTTTCCATTGTCGAATAAACCGCTGAAGGGTCTCCTCATTGATATGATCCGTATCCAGGTAAATCTCCTTCTGAGGAAAATGGGCCAGAAAAGCGTAAATGTGCCCCTTTAAGTCATGCGGGTGCGCGCGCATCATGACCGCATGGTCTTCTCCAAGCGGAATGCCAGCCCAACTTTGCCCAGCACGCCAGTTCAACATGCGCGACGAAAAGGAGTCATCTTTGAGAACGCGGGATGGCTGCCCCGTCGATCCGCCTGTCGTATACATTTTGTAAGTCGAGCGAGGATGCCGCACCTTGATGGTGTTGAAATTCTCGCGAAGCGCTTCGCGTGTCAGCATCGGGACCTTGTTCCAATCGTCCTCCGTTTTCACGTCTCCCGGCTCAAGGCCGGCGTCCTTGTACAACTTTTCATAGTATGGGCTGTTTTCGTACGCGAAACGCAATATTGCAAGCCGCTTCTCGAAATTCAGTTGCATGAGTTCTTCGGGCGTCATACGATTGTGCGAGACTGCCTCGCGGAAAAGACGCAACTGCGAAGGAATGGCAACCTGCGCGCGCAAAAGATACAGACTCGATTTAAAGCTCATATCGTTCACCCCAAGATTTTGTCAAAGACCTTGCCCAGAAAGAGAAAAACCAGACGCGGATTGCTGAACAACCGAAGGAGCAGCGATGTCCGCAGAGACGGCTCCAATTGCCACCTGCCGAGAAATTCGAACCGGGACAAATCGTCTTCCACACGTCTGCGATACCGCCTGATAATCTGCCAGTCCGCATAATGTTCCATCGCCGCCCGATGAAGATCGGCCAAGGCCTGGTAATAGGCGTAGACCATTTTGAGCCGGTAGCGGGCGAGACTTTCCGGAGTCGGAGCATAAACGCCACTCACATTCTCCCCATGTTTCCGGTAGAGTACCGTCACAACAGGCGAAAAAACAATTTGTCCAAGCAAGGCGGCACGCAACGGAAGAACGTGATCCTCGTTTGCAACAAAGGGAGAAAGAGGGCCGAACTTGAAATAAACATCCCGATGGTAAACTGCCCCTGCGCCTAAAATTGACGGAAGACGCAGCTGCAGCTTTCTCCCTCGTGCCTGATTCCGTAGGAACTTCTCCGGAATGGGGTATGGCGATCCGTCCGCCTGCACCGCCTGCGCACAACACTCAATGCAACTGACACCCGGATCCTCTTCCACCAATTCAGCGACAAGAGACATCCGCTCCGGCTTTGAGACATCGTCACCAGCCTGAAAGGCGATCCATTCGCCGCTCGACAATTCGAAAAGCTTGTTCTCGTGTAAGGCGAGCCTAAGGTTCTTTTCATTTCGATTGAGCACAAGATTCAAACCATCTTGCGCCACCAATCGAACCGTACCGCAAAAGTCGGGCCGCTGCCAGTGATGGTCAGGAGCGGACGGAAAACCACCAAGCCGCATGACCACTTCGACAATCTTCGCCCAGGTCGCATCGGAAGAATGATCGTCTGAGATGACAAGTTCCAAGGGGCGATGCGTTTGAGCAAAGGCACCCTCCACCGCCTCGGCGACGAAACGCTCGAAGTTGTAGCAGCATAAAGCAAGTGTAAGGGTAGGTACCATCTTTACGCAAACGCGTTGACGAGGCGAATCACTTCCGTGACCTCCTCATCTAAAATGACGGGGGAAATCGGGAGGCTCAGGATTTCCCGGTGCATCCTTTCAGTAATCGGAAGACTTAAGTCTCTGAACTCACTGTAGGCTTCCTGCCGATGTGGAGGCGTTGGATAATGGATGTTCGTCTGAACTCCGTTGTCAATCAGCCATTTGTTCAACCTGTCGCGTTCGCAGCATGTAATGGCGAACACATGCCAGACATGCGCGAGCCCGCCGACGGCGCGATTCGCGGCGTAGCGCCCACCGTTATCTGTATCCGGATTCTCAGGCAGTTCAATAAGGGGATTCCGGATTTCGGCGCAATAGCGCGCCGCGACTTGGGCACGAAGCAAATTGTCGGCGTCAAGATGAGGCAGTTTCACTCCAAGCCAAGCCGCCTGGATTTCGTCCAGTCGCGAATTCGTGCCCTTGTAGATATGGTGATACTTGTAATCGCTCCCGTAATTGCGAATTGCCCGCACCTTCTCCGCAAGAACATCGTCATTCGTGGTAACGGCCCCTCCATCGCCAAGGCATCCAAGATTCTTGCCCGGATAGAACGAAAAACCGCTGGCGTCGCCAAGGCTGCCGCAGCGACGCCCCTCGAACATCGCCCCATGGGCTTGGGCGGAATCCTCAATCACCTTCAACCCATACTTGTCCGCCAATTCCCATACCCTTGTCATGTCCATGGCCCGTCCATAGAGGTGGACGACCATAATCGCCTTGGTACGGGGCGTTATCGCCTCCTCGATTCGCTCTGCGTCAATGAGCCTCGTTGACCATTGGGGCTCCACGAGGACGGGTGTGCAGCCGTTCTCGCTGATGGCGAGGATGCTGGCGATGTAAGTATTGGCCGGAACGATGATTTCATCGCCAGCCCCGAACCCGTATGCCTTGATAATCAGGTTGAGCGCATCCAGGCCATTGGCAACGCCGATGCAGTGCCTGACGCCACAATACGCCGCGAAATTGGCCTCGAACTGTTCGACTTCCCTGCCGAGCAGATACCATCCGGAATCAAGTACCCTTGCCACCGCCTTGTCCATGTCGGAGCGGAAGCGTTCGTTGACCTTTTTCAAGTCGAGAAACTTGATCATTTTGATGACTCCTGACTCATGACCTTGGCAGCGGCCTTTCGAAACTCATCGTAATCCCTGATGTAGTCGTCTTCCATATAATGCTCGCTCGCCAAAACCAGCAAAACAGCATCCTTGGAAAAGTACTTCATCTGCCGCCAGACAAGTCCCTCTATCAACAAGGCCCGATCTGGCCAGTCTAGGCAGTGCTCTGACACAGTTCCATCGGGAAGTTCACAGGAAATCGTACAGGCGCCACTCAAGCACACCAGCACTTGTTTCAATTCCTTGTGCGCATGATTTCCCCGAATCGTTCCGGGGACCGTGTCAAAAATGTAATACGCGCGCCGTATCTCAAAGGGGATGTGGTCCGACATCGACTCAAGGGCGATCAATTGCCCGCGCGCATCTCCGTGCATCGGAAATCGTTTTTCTTCGACCTTTGCCTGCATCGAATAAGCTCCGTTCACCTTGGCTGTGCCAGCATGGCGGCAAGCATCCTGCTCTCGGCATCGGCCACATAGGCCTCGGTCATCACGTCTTTCGGACCTTCCAGTATTTCAAATCCGATACGGGCGTTGTCATTGTCAATTTTGCCAATCTGCCGTCCCTGAACAATCTCGGCTCTATCCGAAGCATGGCTTATGATGGTCTTGTCGCAGAAATCCAGAAGGGAGCACGGATGGGCAATCGTGCTGCCCGCCGGCAAATCGTAGAAGTAATACATCGAGGAATTTGCCGACTGCTCACGGAATCCATCCTCTATGACGCCACCGTTGTAAACCTCCCTGAGATCGCCAAGAAAGTCACGACCACTCGCAATGTCGACAAGATGACTTGCAATGAATCCGCTTGAACGAGCCCCGATTTCCACTGGGGAAATTGCCCCATCACCCTTGAGAATGACTTCAAGATGGCCCAGACTGCTGCGGAATCCCAACGCCTTGTAGCATTTCATCCCGACGTCCGCGATTCTCTGTGCGAGATCCAGCGGCATCGCGTTATAATGGAGCTTGATGGCTATTCTGTTCCGGTCGGTATTACGGGTATGCTGCTTTTTTGAAATCGCATAGACGGATACGTGACCGACGCCGTCACCAAGCATCTCGACGGTGAATTCCGTGCCCTCGACAAATTCCTCCATGACGGCAAGTCCGTTTCCGGCGTTCTCAAACGCCTTGTGAAGCGCCTGCTCGACATCCGTCCTGGCACTTCCCCGCTCCAGAATGGTGATTCCGCGTGAACTCGCCGCGTTGTCAGGTTTGACAATTAGCTTCTGGTGTTGGTTCCAGGCAAAGATCTCGTCAGATTCCCTGGCCAATGAATCGTCATTGGCGACTTTCCTGCTTTCGCGATTCAGCAGGCCCGCCTTTTGCCAAACCGCAGTCTGCCTGCTTTTTGAAAAGCTGTTGGACAAGCCCTCCTCTGAATTGACTTGAAGTCCGCAGGTTTTCAGCACAAAGGCAAGGGATGGAACGGCCACGTCTATGGAAGTGTAGCCGAATGCAACCCGATCACGCAACTCGCGATTCTTGAGTGCCGCTACAATGGGAAGCGGTTCCTTTACATCCAGCCGCAAATGGAGGTCCCCCACTATGGCCGGTTTCTCATTCCAATCGACAACAACTGTGTCGCATCCCCAGCGGCGAAACTTTTCCGCCACGCCCGCATTCAACTTGTTCCCACCGAAAAGCAGGCATATCTTCCTTTGAGCGAATTGCATTAGACGCCATCTCCTTCCTTGTACTTCTTCAGGCAAACGGTGTCGAAGGTGTCCCACTTTCGGAAGTCAATGCAATTGAACCAGATGTCCTCCTGCTTCTCAATGTCCTCCAGCTTCTGGTAGAACGCCTCGGTCAGCTGTTCCTTCGGGATTATGACAACGCCCGTGTCGTCGCAGACGGCAATTGCGCCATCATAGTAGGCCTTGCGCTCAGCGACAATGCGGCGGACAGTGTCGGACTCAGGGACATTGCGGTTGAAGCAACCCACCGGTGAAAAGCCCTGGCACCAGACAGCGAAGCGGTTTTTGATCAGGTCGTTCGCGTCTCGCATTCTGCCCAATGCGACAATGGCCGAGGCCTCCTGGTAAAGCAGGATGAACTTTGAGACGAGCTCGCCGACAAGCGCGCGCCCATTCACCTCGATGCCGTCCATCACAACGATTTCGCCGGGTTGTATGTCACGCGCCTGCTCGTGAATCGACCAGTTGCTTTCGGTGTGGCCGTAGATGTAACGAACAACCCCGACGGAAAACATACCCTGATTGACGGCCGATACGCCTTCAATCGCCCCGGCTTTGCCAAGGCAATCGGCAACTTCCGTCGTGCTCACGCGGTTGCGGCGAATGTAGTGCAAAATCTTGTCGGTGACGGGATTCATGACGTGGTCTTCTATTGCATATAATATTGTACCACATTGCGCCAATCGCAAGTCAATTAAATACTCGGCAGATCAGAACCTTGGGCAAAGTCACCAGATAGGTCTCCGCAACAAAACGGGGCATCGCGAGAATTTTCTTCCTAAAATCGTGTCCAGCGGCGTTCTGAAGCTGCTTGAATTTCCCGAGTTTGCCAGTTAGGTCTTGCGCAAAAGGCCGCGTCGCCCTTATGCCATGCGGGCGGCACGCATTTCCCGCCCATAATTTCATGTGACTACATCTCAGAAGGCCCTGACGGCCGCCTTGATTGCGGCCAGGTC
>JAEEGL011153945.1_pt1 | contig 24669 bp, 15 predicted proteins | sample 9134231 | NCBI WGS metagenome assembly JAEEGL01 (sample SAMN16246548, study PRJNA631951) | gut metagenome | biome: gut microbiome; feature: rumen; material: fiber-attached | host: Bos | place: Iran: Karaj | collected 2018-10
ACTATGAACTATGAACTATGAACTAAAATTCGTACCTTTGCACCCGATTATGACACCAGAGGAATATAAACAATTAAAAGCTTTTGCACGGCAGGACGGAGCATTGCTCTCATTGCTGTGGATTGGTGCGATGGCGTGCTATATCCAGGGACTGAGCAGTCCGATACTAGGTATGATAGCCATGCTGCTCATCGTTGCATCGCCATTTTATGCGGCTAACCGTCTGCGCCATTTCCGTGACGAGGCACGTGAGGGCATTATCTCATTTATGCGTGCTTACGGCTACACTGTGCTCACCTATTTCTATGGGGGACTGCTGGTAGCGATGGCGGTCTTTGCCTACTTTCAATTCATGGACAACGGTTTCCTGCTGGGTAAGTTGACAGCCATACTCAATACAGAAGAAGGTCAGCAGGTTGTGAAGGTTTACGGCATGTCTGAAGAAATCAATCAGAGCATGGCAGAGTTGGCGAAGATGCGTCCCATAGACTATGCCCTCAACATGCTGACGGTTATCATTACCACGGGATTCATCCTTGGTCTGCCAACAGCGGCACTCATGCAGCGACAGGCTGCAAATGTAGACAATCAATAAATCGATAAATTAGTAAATCGGTAAATTAGTAAATCGGAAAATATCAAGATGGATATATCAGTAGTAATACCTCTTTATAACGAAGACGAATCGCTGCCCGAGCTCTACGACTGGATTGAGCGTGTGATGGCAGCAAACAATTTCTCGTTTGAAGTCATCTTCGTCAACGATGGTTCCACTGACCGTTCATGGGAGGTCATCAATGAGTTGGCAGCCCGTTCTGAGCACGTCAAGGGCATCAAGTTCCGTCGCAACTACGGCAAGAGCCCAGCCCTGTATTGTGGTTTTAAGGAGGCTCAGGGCGACGTGGTTATCACGATGGATGCCGACCTGCAGGACTCACCAGATGAGATTCCCGAGCTGTACAAAATGATTATGGACGAGAAGTACGACCTCGTAAGCGGCTACAAGCAAAACCGCAGTCAGGGCGACCCATTGTCGAAGACCATCCCCACAAAGCTTTTCAACGCCACCACCCGCAAGGTAAGCGGCATCAAAAACCTGCACGACTTCAACTGCGGTCTGAAAGCTTACCGCAAGGATGTGGTGAAGAATATCGAAGTATTCGGCGAGATGCACCGCTTCATTCCCTATCTGGCAAAGAATGCAGGTTTCGACAAGATTGGCGAAAAGCCCGTACATCACCAGAAGCGTCAGTATGGCAAGTCGAAGTTCATGGGATGGAACCGCTTTGTCAACGGCTATCTCGACTTGATGACGCTATGGTTCCTGGGCACGTTTGGCAAGAAACCCATGCACGTATTCGGATTCCTCGGCACCATCGTCTTCATTATCGGTTTCTTTGCAGCCCTCTGGTTGGGTATCGAAAAGGCATGGGCATTGTACCAAGGCATTCCTATGCGTCTGGTTACCAATTCGCCCTTCTTCTATATTGCACTGACCATGATGATGATTGGTACCCAGCTGTTCCTCGCTGGATTCCTGGGCGACCTCATCAGCCGCAACAGTGCCGGACGTAACGAATACCAGATAGAAGATTATATAAGGGTGAAACAGTAAAAAGGTAAAAAAGTAAAAAGATGATTGAAATGAAACGTCATACGAAAGAGGGAGTAAGGGGCTTACGCCTTTTACCTTTTTACCTTTTTACCTTTTTACTTTTCCTTGCAGCCTGTACCCAGATAGACTGTCCTGTGCAGAATACTGTTCTGACCCACTACAGTCTTCTGAAGGCCGACGGCAATCCCGACACGCTGGGCGTAGACACCCTATGGTTGTGGACGAAGCAAGCCGCAAAAGGCCGAAAGGACACGCTGCTCAATGCACTTACAGGTTCAAAAGCAACAGATTTCGACCTGCAAATTAGTCAGACATTACCAGAAGACACTATCTGTCTGGCTGTAGTGGACACCATTGGCACAACCTATCTCGACACCATCCGCATCAAGAAAGATAATTATCCGCATTTCGAGTCGGTAGACTGTCAGGCATCCTATTTCCATACCATCACTGGCGTGAGCTACACAAATGACATCATCGACTCCATCGTCATCAACAATCCCAACGTGAACTATGATACCCAAACCACGCATTTCAAGCTATATCTCAAGGCTCGCCGCTAGTCTGCTGTTGCTCGCCATGAGTATGGGCAATACGCAGGCGCAAGTCACGAAGATGTTCACGATGGAGAAAGACTCCATCCCCTTGTTTTGTGGCTTCTCGCTGTCGTTCGACCTTGTGGGACCGGCCATGATGGCGATGAGCGATCGTGGCGAATACGAAGGGGCATTGCGCATCAATCTGCACGATCAGTGGTTTCCTATCTTCGAGTTGGGTCTCGGACGTGCCAATCACGAGGATGACGAGGTGACACATCTGACATACAAAACCACTGCCCCCTATTTTCGTATTGGTATGGATTGGAACATCCTGAGAAAGAAGCATCAAGACAACCGGATGTATGCAGGTTTCCGCTATGCCTTTACCACCTATAAAGTCGACATCTTACGTAAAAACATGGAAGACCCTACGTGGAAGACAATGAATGATTTCGGCGTTGAGGGGATGTCGTGTAACATGCACTGGGCTGAAATCGTGCTGGGTATCGATGCAAAAATATTTGGTCCATTACATCTCGGTTGGACTGTCAGATACAAACGTCGCCTCGTACACAGCGACGGCTCATTAGGTGCTACATGGTACGTACCTGGCTTCGGTATTAATGACAAAGATACTTTTGCAGCTAATTTCAATGTCATCATTGACATTTGATGCATGTGCTAATTGATAATTGAAAATAAATGATAATTGATAATGACTAAAGACCGAAAGAAACGCCTAATTTGGCAACTTCCCTTCCTTGCGCTGCTCATCGTTGGTACTATTCTCATCATTCGCCAACAACAGTCAACACCGTATCAGAAGAATTCCGGACTTATCTTCGGAACGACCTATAACATCACATATCAGCATGCCGACGATCTGCATGAAGAGATTGAGGCAGAGTTAAAAAAGGTGGATGACGAATTCTCGATGTTCAACAGTCAGTCTATCGTGGCTCGTCTGAACAGAGGCGAAAAACCAGAGTTGACTAGCAATTTCATCGATGTATTCAAACTAGCCCGTCAGGTGTCTGATGATACCAATGGTGCTTTCGACATCACCGTTGCCCCACTCGTCAATGCTTGGGGGTTTGGGTTCAAACACGAACAGATGCCCACTAAAGAGCAAATAGACAGCTTATGCCAGTTCATTGGTTTTCAGTACGTCAGTCTCAAAGGCAACACTATCACCATGCAGAAACCTGGCATGATGCTCGACTTTTCAGCTATCGCCAAAGGCTATGGTGTCGACGTCGTAGCACGTCTGCTGGAACGACACGACATCAAGAACTTCATGGTAGAGATTGGTGGCGAAATCTGCACCCGCGGCATTAATCCGGAACGCGTACCCTGGAAGATTGGTGTCAGCAAGCCCAACGAAGACGCCCTTAACGAGAGACACGAACTGCAGACTATCCTCAATGTCACAGACAAGTCGATGGCCACCAGCGGTAACTACCGCAACTTCTATGTCAAAGGAGGCAAGAAATATGCACACACCATAGATCCGAAAACGGGCTATCCTGTTCAACACACCCTGCTTTCAGCCACCGTGTTGGCCGACCGTTGTGCAACGGCTGATGCCTATGCCACCTCATTTATGGTGTTGGGAATGGATGGTGCCAAGCAGATTCTGGAACGTCACAAAGAACTGATGGCCTATCTTATCTTTACCGACCGTAAGGGCAATCTGACGGTGTGGTACTCACCCTCGCTGAAAGACAAGATCGTAAAATAGTTGAAAGCTAAGAGTTAAGAGATGATTCTGTACGATAAACTGTTGCAGTTTACACTCTTTCAAGGCATGAGTCATGCCGACTTGATGGAGGTCGTGGGGCACACTAAGTTCGGATTTTCCAAACAGTCTGAAGGCCAGAGTATTGTCAAGGAGGGTGACCTCTGCGACCATCTTATCTTCCTCACAGCAGGTTCTCTATCTGTTGAAACAGTCAGCGATGACCACACCTGTCGCGTCTGCGAAGTGGTCAACGCGCCCTACGCCATTCAGATGGAACAGCTTTTCGGACTCACCCAGCGCTATACGTCTACCTTCAAGACCCTCACTGAATGTAGCTTTATCACTATCGACAAGCAAGAGGTGCTATTGTTATTAGAGACACAACTCGTGTTCCGCCTTAACATGCTCAACACGCTGGCAGCCGATTCCCAACGACTGCGACACCGTGCTTGGCGAAGTGCACCTCGGTCACTACGCGAACACATCATCCGCTTTTTCTTCTCACATTGCCTCTACCCTGCTGGCCCCAAGACTTTCTACATTCTCATGAACCAGTTGGCAGCGGAACTTAACGACAGTCGCCTAGACATTAGCCACGCCCTCAACAAAATGGAGGATGACGGCTTGCTAACCCTACATCGCGGACGCATAGAAATACCTATGCTTGAACGCTTACTGATGTGACACACTTTCAAGTCGTTCGATGCACTCACGGAGCGACTCCTCCCAATAAGGCACCTCAATACCGTATGTCTGCTTGATCTTGGTTTTGTCGAGCACAGAATAGTGCGGACGGGTTGCTGGTGTAGGATACTCTGACGTATGGAGCGGACGCACATGACAGGTGGTAATGCCAGCAATGCGATGAATAGCCTTCGTAAAGTCGTACCATGAGATGACTCCCTCATTGGAGAAATGATAAATGCCAGGCTGAACACCTTTGTCAATGGCTGTCATAATAGTACGAGCTAAGTCACGGGCGTAAGTCGGTGAGCCTATCTGGTCGAAGATAACGCCCAACTCTGGTTTCTCTTTGCCTAAACGAATCATGGTCTTCACGAAATTGTTGCCAAACGTAGAATAGAGCCAAGCCGTACGGATAATCATCGAACGCTCACAAAGTTTCTGAACATTCAACTCACCTACCAGTTTTGTACGGCCATAGACGGAGTTCGGACAAGTGTCATCGTCTTCCACATAGGGAGTATGCTTCGTACCATCGAACACATAATCGGTGGAAATCTGAATCATCCAACCACCACGCTGCCCCATAGCATGTGCCAGATAGGCGGGAGCTTCAGCATTCAACAATTGACAAAGCGTTTCATTATCCTCAGCCTTGTCGACAGCAGTATAGGCCGCACAATTGACAATTCCATCAATGGCGTTCTCGTCGACGAAGCGTTCGATAGCCTGCTGGTCGGTGATATCCAATTCAGCTACATCCGTGTTAAAAAAAGTATGCTTCGCATAATCACGTTCCAACAACTGCATCTCGTTGCCCAACTGGCCATTACAGCCTGTAATCAATATATTCATCTTTTTTCGATATTACATTATAACGTTATGATGACTATTCAAACTTCAGACCTTCTTCCTTATCTTTCTTGTAATAGTCGGACAGCATGCCGATAAACGTAGTGATCTCCTTGATGGCATGATCGGTACTCGGCGTAATCTCCTTATTCTGCAAGCGCAGCATCATCACACCGTAAAGCGAGTTGAAACAGGTCTCCACCTCGTTCTCGTCCTTGTTGGCACCACGATTGCGCAATTCTACAATGAAAGGCAGCACCTTGTAGTACTCGGCATTATAGAAAGGGAACTTCGGCGATGACAACAACTGGGCATGCAACTCCTGCAACTGCTGCATCACCACCTTGTTAATTTGCAGATGTCCCTGTTCACGACAGCCTTCCTGATTCATCATCCGAATCAAGTTCCCATACCAGTCGGTCAGTTCCTCCTTTTGGTCGTCATCGTATTCGAAACGTGTGATGTACTCCTTGCGAATCCGCGACAGCGAACAGTCGAAAGCGCGGATAATATTCTCAACCTGCCACATATACAGCAGGTATTCTGCAATATTGCTCTTACGTAACTCTTGTGCTATAAACATTGTCTAAAAGAATCTGAAAAGGTTGGTTACAGTACCAAACAGCGATATGGCTGCAAACAACGTCACCACGGCTCCGATGACCTGATTGATGATACGAATACCATGATTATCAAAAATGAGCCGCACCTTGTCTACCAACCACGACAATCCATACCACCATAACAGTGCGCCGCCCACAATACTGGCGAAACCGACCAGCATCTCGAACGGATGGTCAGGAATGACAAAGGCAAACTGTGCAAAAAGCGCCATAAACAGGAAGATGATGAGCGGATTCGAGAACGTCACCAGGAATGCCGTCCACGCATTATACCATAGGGTACCCTTTTGTTGTCCAGATTGGTGCATATTCTTTGTAGGATCGCTGCGCCACGTATAGATACCAAATGCCAGCAACAGAATAGAACCGATAATCTGCAGATAGAACTTGTTCTGATCGTTATTGATAAAGTCCATCACGAAGGCCATACCAAAGCCCGTAAAGCCTGCATATATGATATCGCTTGCAGCAGCACCTAAACCGGTAGCAAAACCATAACTGCGTCCTTTGTTCAACGTACGCTGTACACAAAGGATACCAACTGGTCCCATCGGCGCCGAAGCAATCATGCCTATCAGCATGCCTTTGAATACCAAGTCTACTATATTAATATGTATAGGAAATACCATATCGCCTGCAAAGTTACATAATTTAAATGAGAAAATGCTATTGAGAAGGAAATTTTTTCATTTTTCACTTTTCACTTTTCACTTTTTTTCGTACCTTTGTACGCAGAATTACAAAAATAAAGACTTAAGACATTATGAACGAGCAACAAGGAATAAAGCCGTATGTCATCGGCTTAGATTTAGGAGGCACTAACTCCGTATTCGGCATCGTCGATGCACGAGGCGACATCAAGGCCACTACAGCCATCAAAACTGGTGGATTCACCCAAGCAGAAGACTATGTCAATGCTGCAGTGTCAGCTCTTGAGCCCATCATCGACCAAGTCGGTGGTCTCGAGAAAATTAAAGCAATGGGTATCGGTGCTCCTAATGCCAATTACTATAATGGCACCATTGAGTTTGCACCCAACCTACTCTGGGCACACGACGGCATCGTGCCCTTGGCAAAAATGTTTAGCGAGAGATTGGGGAATATCCCTGTAGCCATGACCAACGATGCCAATGCAGCTGCTTTGGGTGAAATGGTCTACGGTGTAGCTCGCGGCATGAAGAACTTCATCGTCATTACTCTGGGTACTGGTGTCGGCTCTGGCATCGTAGTGAATGGTCAACTGCTATACGGACATGACGGTTTTGCAGGTGAACTGGGACACGTCACAATGGTTCGTGGCGCCGAAGGCCGTAGTTGCGGTTGCGGACGTACGGGGTGTCTGGAAACCTATTGCTCTGCTACAGGTGTAGCTCGCACGGCTCGTGAATTACTCAGCAAGACCGAACGTCCCTCCATCCTTCGCGAAATGAATCCTGAGGACATCACCTCACTCGATGTATCCATTGCAGCCAGCAAGGGTGACGAATTGGCTAAGGAAATATATGCTTTCACCGGCAAGATGCTTGGTGAAGCATGTGCCGACTTCGCTGCTTTCTCCTCACCTGAGGCATTTATCTTCTTCGGTGGCATGGTGAAGGCCGGCGACCTTATTATGGATCCTATCAAGCAGGCTTATAACGACCATGTGATGAAGATTTTCCGCGGCAAGGCTCAATTCTTAGTCAGCGGACTTGACGGAGCCTCAGCAGCAGTGCTCGGAGCCTCGGCTATTGGCTGGGAAATCTGATAATGAATCATCTTTGATGGATTCAAACCATAAAAAGAGGTTGGTGCAGGACGCTACCAACCTCAGTCTTTAAATATATGATAAGGTGCGTGGCAATGGCTACGTCAAGCTTATCGGGGGCAAATTTAGAGAATATTTACAATAAAAACAAATTTTCCGACATTTTTTTTCGTTTTTAGCACATAAAATGTGTACCTTTGCACACAAATCTACTGAAACAGACAACATGAAGAGACTATTACAGACTGTGATGTTGCTCATGCTAGGCATCATTTGTGCCAGTGCTAACGGCTGGAACCAACAACAGTACAAGCAGATTGAGCAAAGCATCCGCATGCCACAATTTGCGGACAAAGACTACGTGATTACTAAGTTTGGCGCTAAACAGACTAACACTGCCGCCAAGAATCAAAAGGCTATCCAGAAAGCCATTGACAAATGTTCACAGAAAGGAGGCGGCCGCGTCATCATCCCTTCAGGTCAGCGATTCCTGACAGCAGCTATTCAATTGAAGTCGGGTGTCAACCTGGTCATTGACGAAGGTGCCGTTCTTGAGTTTGCTTTCGAGCCGGAACTCTACCCTATCGTTCCTACACGTTGGGAGGGTCTGGACTGTTGGAACCTCTCACCACTGATTTACGCCTACCAGGCTAAGGACATTGCAGTTACAGGTAAGGGAACCATTGACGGTGGGGGTTCTAACAAGACGTGGTGGCCCTGGTGTGGTAGCACAAAGTTTGGCATGAAGGAAGGCGGTATCGCCCAGAATATGGGTGCTCGTGCCCGGCTGCTGAAATATGCCGAAGACGGTGTCGATATGGATGAGCGTAAGTTCGGACCTACCGACGGTCTGCGTCCGCAGATGATTAACTTCAACCAGTGCGAAGGCATTCTGATTGAAGATATCACCTTGTTGCGTTCTCCTTTCTGGGTCATCCATCCTTTGCTGTCGAAGGACATCACCGTTCGTGGCGTACATATTAACAATAACGGTCCCAATGGTGACGGTTGCGACCCCGAGTCGTGCGACCGTGTTCTCATCGAAAACTGCTACTTCAACACTGGTGACGACTGTATCGCCATCAAGAGTGGCCGCAACAACGATGGTCGCGAGGGCGGTCAGGGCAAGTTTGCCGGACAGCCATCGAAGAACATCATCATTCGTGACTGTAAGTTTAATAACGGTCATGGCGGTGTCGTCATTGGTTCAGAGATCAGCGGTGGTTGCCAGAATGTTTATGCTGAGAATTGCGAGATGGACTCTCCTTCGCTCGACCGTGTACTACGTATCAAGACGAACTCATGCCGTGGCGGTATCATTGAGAACATCAATATGCGCAACATTACCGTTGGTCAGTGTGGCGAGGCTGTTCTCAAGCTTAATACCGACTACGAGCCGCGCGAGGTATGTTGCCGTGGTTTCTATCCGACTATACGTAACGTCACGATGGAGAATGTCACTTGTAAGAAATCAAAGTACGGTGTGATGATAGTGGGCTACCAAGACCCAAAATTGGCCAACACCATCAACAATATCACTGTCAAGAACTGTAAGTTCGACGGCGTCTACAACAAGCCCATCCATCAAATTGGTCTGGCTCAGGACATCACCTACGACAACCTGTTCATCAATGGCTCGCTCGTTCTGCAGAACCCGCCTTACAAGCACTACTCAGAGTGGTTGACCTACTCAGAGATGAAGCGTGTACCCGAGTCATATATGCTCGACTTTGCCAAGAAACCCAAATGGAGCTATGTCATGGGTATCGAACTGGAAGGTATGCTTGACACCTATCTGCGCTATGGCGGCGAGGATATTCGCAAGTACTGCCAGATGTACACCGACAAGATGATCGACGAGAAAGGCAACATCACTGGCTATAACATCCTTGACTACAATCTTGACAACATCCGTACTGGTCATTTTGTGACCCGTATGTATCAGAAATGGCCTGAACCCAAGAATCTGTTGGCTATGAAGACCATGATGAAGCAGTTGCAGGACCAGCCACGCACCATTGCCGATAAGGTTTTCTGGCACAAAGCCATCTACGCCTATCAGGTATGGCTCGACGGCATTTTCATGGGACTGCCTTATCGGTGTCTGACGGCTCCCATCACCGAAAAAGTAAAAGAGTCAAAAGGTAAAAAAGTAAAAAAGGGGGGTGACCCTGTTAGCGCTATATACGACGATGCCGTCAACCAATTGAAGATTACTTATGAGCGCACCTTTGATGCTAAGACCGGTCTGAACCGTCATGCTTACGACGAGACACGCAAAACCTTCTGGGCCGATAAGGAGACAGGTTTGTCGCAGCATTGTTGGGGTCGAGCCCAGGGATGGTATTCGATGGCACTCATCGAGGTACTTGATGCCTTGCCCGACAATTATGCCCGCAAGCAGGAAGTCATTGACCTCTTGGTGAAGGACCTTGACGCTGTCATCAAATGGCAGGACAAGAAGACTGGTATCTGGTATCAGGTCATGGACTCACCAGGCCGTGAAGGCAACTACCTCGAAGCCACCTGTTCTTCAATGTTCACTTATGTACTGTTGAAAGCTTATCGTAAGGGCTATGTTGGCGACAAGTACCGCGATGCAGGTATCAAAGCCTATAAGGGCATCATCAACAACTTCATCCGCGTCAATGCTGACAAGACCATTTCGCTGACCAACTGTTGCGAGGTTGCCGGCCTCGGTCCTGCTGCAACGCCCGAAGTGGAAGCAGCACTGAAGATGGTGAACCCTAAGGGTACTGTCAAAGAGAACAAGCGTCGCGACGGCGGCTACAAATACTATCTCTCCGAACCCATCCGCGACAACGATGCCAAGGGCGTCGGGCCGTTTATCTGGGCGTCGCTCGAGATGGAGATGTTAGGATACACGACAGAAAACATAACAGCCTCGATTGATCGCGAGGCTGTTCTTTTTCGCAACAATCCCATCATTACTGAGGCCGACCCTTTGGCCTCTCTTTCTATCGGCAACGGACGTTTTGCCACTACTGTCGATGTCACCGGCATGCAGACCTACGTCGATGACTATAAGAACGGTATTCCTCTTACCGCCATGTGCGACCTGATTTGGCACTCGTTTCCCAACACCCGGGGGCTGAAGCCCGCCGACAGTGAGAAAAGTTTTGACCTTGGACACGGTCATCCAGAGGTATATGCCGTAGAATACAAGAAAGGCAGGGCCGATGAACGCAATATCTCAGCCACCGAGTACTTCCGTGTTAACCCCCACCGTGTGAACCTCGGTGCCGTCGGTTTATCGCTGAAAGATGCCGCTGGTCAACCAATCCCCCTGAAAGGTCTTAGCGACATCCACCAGCAGTTACAACTTTGGCACGGTCAGATCGAATCGCACTTCGTGGCTGACGGTTCTCCTGTCGATGTCGTAACCCTTGGACACCCCTCACTCGCCGCCGTCTCCTACCGCATTACCACGCCTCTGCTGAAGAAAGGACAGGCTGGCGTCACCATCCGTCTGCCCTATCCTACTGGCAAGCATGCCGACGATGCTGCCGACTGGTCAAAGCCTGACCGCCACCAAAGCAGCATCGTTACGCAAAGCGGCAATTATGCCGAAATCCAGCACCAGATTGACGGTACCACCTATTATATATATATTAGGTGGGAGGGACAGGCCAAAATTACCGAAACGGCTGCACATACCTGGCAGCTCACGACCAGCGAAAACAACCTTGCCTTCGAGGTGGAATATCTCACAACTGGTGGACACCAAGGACGCCACATCATCGCTCCCTTCCGTTTCGCCGATGCCCAAAAGACCACGCAGAAATTCTGGCATAAGTTCTGGAGCGAGACGGCCTTCGTAGACTTTAGTCAGTGCACGGACCCGCGTGCCAAGGAACTGGAACGTCGTGTTGTACTGTCGCAATACCTTACCCGCATCAACTGTGCCAACAATATGCCGCCTCAGGAGACCGGCCTAACGTATAATTCGTGGTTCGGTCGTCCACACTTGGAGATGACTTGGTGGCACGCCGTCGACTTCGCCCTATGGAATCAGCCGAAAGTTGTAGAGCAGATGCTTCATTGGTACAACAAGACGGCTGCTCCCGTAGCTCGTGACATTGCCAAGCGTCAAGGCTTCAAAGGTCTACGCTGGATGAAGATGACCGACCCTTGGGCTGGTGAGGCACCGTCCAATACGGGTTCGTTCCTCATCTGGCAACAGCCTCACTACATCTATCTGGCTGAAGAGATGTATCGTGCCGATACCAATGCCGAGACACTTAAAAAATATGCTGACAACGTAGAGGCCACCGCTGAATTCATGGCTGACTTTGTCAGTTACGATAAAAAGACAGGAAAATACTTCTTACAGGGTGCCACCGCCATGCAAGAGTCTATGTCGAAGGACTTCTCTTACAACCATCCCTTCGAATTAGCCTATTGGTGCTATGGTCTCAACGTTGCCAACAACTGGCGTGAACGAATGGGCAACCCCCGCCATACAGAATGGGACAAAATTGTCAACAACATGGCTCCCCTACCCCTCACCAAAGACGGTGTCATCACAGCCGGTCTGCCTAAGGGCAAGACGACGGGTCTGAAAAGCTTTGACCCCTTCGATGCCGTTGCAGCCGGAGCCGTCCCCGTTTTAGCTACTGAGACTTTCGACGAGAAATGCCGCAACGACCATCCCGCCTGTCTGGGTGCCTTCGGTCTCCTCCCTTCTTGTTCAGTAAACTGTGATAGCATCGCAGCACACAAAACAATGGACTGGGTCATGAAAAACTGGAACTTCCAGACCACCTGGGGCTGGGACTATGGCATGATGGCAATGGCTGCTGCCCGTATTGGTGACACCAAGACGGCGCTTGACGCTCTGCTTATCGATACACAGAAGAATACCTATCTCAAGAACGGCCATAATTTCCAGACTGCCGACCGTCTGCGCCTCTATCTGCCTGGCAATGGTGCCCTACTTACAGCCATTGCCATGATGTGTGCCGGTTGGGATGGTTGCAAGGAGGCCTATAACCCAGGCTTCCCCAAGGATGGCACATGGAATGTCCGTTGGGAGGGCTTACGTCGCATGCAATAACAAACAAAAAGCAGGGCTGTTACCCTGCTTTTTTGTTTACTTTATCACGACCTTACGGTTATTAACTATCGTAATGCCTTTGTAGCTCGAGCTGACTCGCTGGCCACTAAGACTATAAAAAGGGCGTCTGTCTAGATTGCCTTTGGTGTCAATGATGCTATTTATCCCTGTTTGATCATCAGCAAAAAGCGTGGCACCAGCATTCGTCTTGACAGTTTCTGGCACGTCGCTGTAAGGAGCAACGGTATAGTCGTATGGTACGGTCACTGTAGTGCCAAATGAAGATGGCAAGCTGCTCGACTCTGCGATATAGTTGTCAGATGCCCATGTCACTGCTGTAGCATTGCTCTGACTATAGTATTTCTTCACACCTGTTTCGAAGTAGTTACCCTCGATGAGGAACTCCGAGTTCTTGCGCGGGTTGATGCAGTTACTGGCAGTCGTACTACTGAAATAGTTGTTCAGCATATGAATCTTGCCGACGCGTGCCATTGGCATACGCTGCTTACAACCCGTACCCCACCAGTTGAAGGCATATGTCGTGTTCAGATAGCCTGTAGCCTCACTGTCGCTGCTACCGACAAGGTTGGTATTCTGGTGCATATACGAGCGGTCGGTATAGCTAAAGGTACACCAGCTGACGGTGTTGAAGTCAGACTTTTGGGTGATGTCGAAGTTGCCATCCATACCGTCCATAAAGGCACAGTGGTCTACCCAACAGTTTTTGGCACCGTTCGTGAATGAAATCAAGTCGTTTCCACCCACGTCAATAGAACCTGGGCCAACGAAAGTGATGTTACGGATGATGATGTTCCGACAACCGCTCAGACTCAGGATGCCTGAATTCCTGTAACTCTCATTATTGTCGCCTGTCAGATTTATAATGATCTGACGGGTGTTATACTCAGCCTGCTCACTTACCGATTTACCGTTGCTCAACGTTCCACCACCGCCGCTAGTGCTCATGCTGGGCACTCCAGCCGCATTAAGTGCAGCTTCGATTTCATCAGTCACATACCACTTCGTGCAGAGTCTGGCATTATTGATACCCAACAGCGTCTTGTTAGAAGCGGTAACGCCAATGTTGCTCGACACGATGAAATCACCGTCTGAGCCGTCAAGGATAACCACATCATTATTCTTGATGGCATTCTGGATGGTACCCTTCATATCCTGTCCGTTAGACTTCAAGGTAATGACCTTTCCTGTAAATTCACTGGATATTGGATAAGTATAACAGCCGCCACCAGTAACATCGAAAGTACTCGCAGCATCAGTACGCGAAGAACGCGTGCAGAAACCAAAAGGCTTGTTCTGGTCATAATCGTCGGCCATCATAGCAATCGACAGCGCAAGGGCAGATAATGTAAGTAGATATTTCTTCATAATTCCGATTGTTTTGCATTTCGACTGCAAAATTACAAAAAGGTTTTGGGATTATGGATATACCTTATTTATTATTAACACTAAAACGTTTACGCATTTTTTCCTACCTCCATCTATTGTCCATTCAGAAATACTCCGTATATTTGCAACCGCAAACTACGAATAAAATATATCATAATGAAAAAAGTTCTACTTACAATCGCAGCAGCAGTAATGGCTGTTATGGCCATAGCCCAAGAACAAGCCCCCGCATTCCCTGGTGCCGAAGGTCACGGACGCTATGTAACTGGAGGTCGTAGCAGCAACGGCTCGACAAAAGTATATCATGTTACCAACCTCAAAAATAGTGGAACAGGTTCGCTACGCTGGGCGCTCAGCCAGAGTGGTCCGCGTACCATCGTGTTCGATGTGGGTGGCGTCATTCCCTTAGAGTCCGATCTGAATGTTCCTGCAAACACCACGATTGCCGGCCAGACAGCCCCATATCCTGGTATCACACTGCGTTACTACACCTTAGGATTCAGTGGAAACAATATCATTGTACGCTTTATCCGTTCTCGCCGTGGTCAGGAGAAGGATATCAACGACGGTGCCGATGCTGCATGGACGCGACAGAGAACTGGCATCATCATCGACCATTGCTCGTTCTCGTGGAGCATTGACGAGGTGGCATCGTTCTACGACAACAATAACTTCACCATGCAATGGAGCACAATTGCCGAGAGTCTCGTACATCCAGGTCACACAAAAGGTGCTCACGGCTATGGCGGCATTTGGGGAGGTAAACTGGCTTCCTACCATCATAACCTAATAGCCCATGTAGCCAATCGCTCGCCTCGTTTTAACGGATCACGATATAAGTGGGCTGGCTATACATCCAACAAATTGTACAGCCAGTATAATTGGGCAAACGCTGTAAAAGCAGAGAATGTAGATTTCCGTAACTGCGTGATTTACAACTGCGGCAACGGTTGCTACGGAGGTCCTGGTGGCGGTTATATCAATATTGTCAACAACTACTACAAACAAGGTCCAGCCGCAAGCACCAACCGAATCACGACAGTTACCGTAGGTGCCTCTGGCAACAGCACCACAGGCGACATGGTAGGTATGACAAGCCGCTACTATATCGATGGCAACACGATGACTGCCAAAAGCAGTGTAACGAGCAATAACTGGAGTGGTGTGACCTATGACGACGGTACTGCAACGCTTAATGGTGACCATTACTCGACAGATGCCTCCAATTACTATGTCGGCGATGAGCACACCACCATTAATGGTGTACAATACGTAAAAATCAAGCTCGACAGTCCTACGGAAACTGGTAGTGTGACTACGCATAGTGCAGCATCTGCTTACGAGAAGATTCTAAGCTATGCAGGTGCTTCCCTTAACCGCGATGAGGTGGACGAGCGATACATGACGGAGACCCAGAACGGCACATGCACATATAAGGGTTCTGCTACGTCATACAAAAAAGATGATAAGACTTATAGCTGCACACCAACCCTTGGCCGTATTGACCTTGTCTCTGATGTAAACGGCTACACTGAGGCGAACTTTCCCACAGGCCAACGAGAGACAGACTTCGATGCCGATAACGATGGCATAGCCGATGCATGGGAACAAGCCAATGGTGGTGACCTAGACCCCAATGCCTACACTATAGACGCCGAGAAGAAATGGTATACCAATTTAGAGGTTTACCTGAATTCACTTGTTGAGGACATCATAAAAGCTGGCAATGCCGATGGTGATAGCAACTATACCGAGTATTTCCCTACATGGAAAAAGACCACAGCCATAAATATTGTCAAGACCGACGTTGAAAATAATATTTTATCATACAACCTCTCCGGCCAGCGTGTCGACGCCAGCTACAAAGGCATCGTCGTCCGCAACGGCAAAAAGTTTGTGATTAAATAAATCTCTTACATACGATTTTCATCAAAAAGGGTGACACGCTGACACAATGCCGATAAATAAAGGGCGTGCAGCGTTTCAAAGGGTGACAAGGAGTTCCAGTTCAGAGATGAGAAGACCTCTATGAATTATTCAGGTTAAGATGTGAGACAAAAAGGAGAATATTTTAGAAATATTACAAAACACTATTCATCTATTCATTATTATAGATAACAATCTTATAATCAAACGATTAAAGAATGAATAGTGCATTCATTATTTTGAGCCACTATTCATTGTTAAACATTTATAGGCAGCTCATGCGTCTTCATAATCATATATATCACTGGATATAAGTTAGTTACGTTCTATAAATTATAATCGTTACACTTTGTAATTGATAGAGTAACATAGTGTCACAGCCTATGTGACGGTTTGTTACCCATACTTTTACAATACTGTTACACTTCTACAGAAAGGGACGAAGTTACCATCGTTTCATCGAAAATGGCCGTATGAATGAATAGTCAAACCACTATTCATGGTCACTATTCATTCAATATCTATCTGATAAACAAAGATATACAAAGAAAATGAATAGATGAATAGTATTTCATAAAAAATTTCAAGTAATGATATGATTTTGATGAGGTCAACATATCGACACTCAGAGCGGCTCTCATAACAATAGATACTTTAGGGTCGTCCGAGACGTTCCTACCACCTGTTCCAAAGTCATCTACCACCTGTTCCGAAGTCACTTTACCCCCCTAAACTGACGTCGGAACGACCGTAAGATGACTCACCTTCGGGTAAAAGGAACGTCACGAATGCCCCCCAAAGTGACGTTCCTTGCCAGTCACATCAACTTTTTCCTGCTTATTCTTTGTCGTTTCAAGAAAAGTTCGTTATCTATGCACACGTAAAGCATTACATACGACAATACCAGCATCCTGAGCTAATATAACAAAGACGCAGATACGGCCATCAGCCCATTCTCTTTTCACCCAATCTCACCAAAAATGTGTGAGGCTACTGCTCTAAGAATAACGGGTACAGCTCAGAGATGAAAAGACCTCTATGAATTATTCAGGTTAAAAAAGCAGAAACACTCCGTAAACGTTTGCGGAAATTTTATTCTAAAAAAACTTTAGAAAGAAGACACCTTTCGCTTTTTTTTACTATCTTTGCAGCACGTAAACCAAACGCGCGAACATAATTCATAATTATAAGTTAACTTAAAGCAAAACATTTATGGTAAACAAGTACGTAAGACATTTTGTCTGCATGTTCCTGGCATTGCTGGGAATGACGCAAAGTGCATCGGCTTTTAGCGACATCAAGATTGACCTGACCAACGGCAATCTGTTGAACGCTGACGAGTTGGTGCAGTGGCAGCAATTGCCCAACATCGGCATTGCTGTAGCAGAAGACGGTACAGTCAGCCGCGTGGCAGCCGATGCCGCAAACGCTACAGCTGTATTGACTGGTAAATGGCACTCTAACGAGCACGGATGGGCCAATTTCAAGGCCATCGTACCCGTAGAGGGAGCGGTAAAGATCTCGATGGGCACCTGTGCCTGGGGAGGTGATGTCACGGTTAAGAACGAAGCAGGTGCGACAGTCGGCACTTTTAACACAAATACCGGGGCCTGCTATCACAACGACAAAGCCAACAACGTGGTGAGCGTCGTTTATAGCGGCGAAGCCACCACCCTCACCATCGAAGGCGGCAACTATACGCCATACTTCGCAGTGGAGAAGACAGAGGCCGAGCCACAAGAACCCGTCAAGGACGTAACTGGTACATGGAACTTCGGCAATACCGACATGCAGACAGCTGTCATGGCATTCTCGGGAACGACTGAGGCTAGCGAGGTAGAAGCCATTGAGAAGAATGGTCTGAAGATGACGGTAGAAGCCAATGGTGCTACTTTCCGCGTCAATGGTGACAACATGCAGATTCGCAATGGTGCCGTCTTCAAGATTCCCGTGAAGAATGCCGGAGACCTTATCACCGTAAAGGGTTATCCCGGCTACTCGCAGTACACTATCGCAGGCAGCGACGTACTGACCGATGAGAACACGTACAAGGCAAAGATCAGCGATGCTGAGGCAGGCTACGTAGCCGTGACCTCAAAGAACGACAACAACTACTATTACAGCATATCCGTCGTTCAGTATGCACCGAAGGAGAAGATTACCCTCGACAACGAGGCTGCTTCGGCAATATTCCTCTTCAACGAAGGTACTGAAGGACAGAAGGCTGCATTCTCGAATGCCGACTACTTCCTGTCGAGCAAGGTGACACACGGCAGCAACTGGTTTATCAAGGACAAGTACAGCTATGCAGGTGCCAACGGCACCCGCCTGGAGCCCGTCGACCAGCATAACAACAACCTGACTGACGACGATGCCGTCAGCTTCCTGCTCACACCGAAACCCGGTTTCACCTTCACACCGACCAAGATTGCCTTCAAGGCCAACCGCTTTGGTACAGACAATGGCCTGATTGACGCCTACTGGCTGAATGCTGACGGAACAACCGTTGAGCTGGAGAAGGAAATCAAGCCGGAACGCAACAACTCTAATGCCTATACAGACAAGAGCTATGACATCACCGGTGCAACACCAGGTGAGGGTTCTTGTGGACTGAAGCTCTTCCTCTATCATCTGCAGGCCAACAAGCAGATTGGTCTGGCAGACATCGTCATCGAGGGTATCCTCAATGGCACAGAGAAGGACGTTCCCGTACTCGCTTCATTCAAGGTCAACGGCAACGAATATACTGTCGAGGATGTCTTCGGCGAGCAGTACGAAGCTACGCTGAAGCTGTCGAAGAAGGAGTCTATGGTTAGCGCAAGCAACCCATTGACTGACGTCACTGCTACCACAGGCGAGGTAGGCACAATCACCTATGAGGAGAAAGACAAGGCCTGCACCGTCACCATCCCAATGACCGCTGGCGAAACAAAGATGGATTACGTATTGAACGTCATCTTCAAGCCCGACTACACATTGGAGTACATCGGTGTTGACGGCAACGTGCTGGCTACACAGGCTGTCGAGGAAGACGCTACCATCGGTGAATTTGCCTTCGACATCAACAACGCTCCCGCTATGAAGGACGGCTACAAGGCTCGTGGCTGGTTCAAGGCCAACGTGCTGGGTGAGAAGTTCACCACAGCCGACGTCATCACCGCTAACACCAAGCTCTACGCCATCCAGACTGAGATTGAGGAAGCCAGCACCCACAAGAAGTACATCTTCGACCTGGCTGACAAGTTCTTCTATGCTGAGGACCACGAGGCATTCAATCCTGCCGGCGACGGCTTCTACTGGCACGATGCACAGCACGGATGGGCCTTCAAGAACGGTAACACCGTCGACCTGCTGGTAGGTCCGAAGGCAACTATCACTGTAACCCTTTGTCAGTATGGCTCAGGCACAGGCATCGTTGTCAAGAAGGGTGACCAGACGCTGGCTACGCTCGACGGCATTGCTGAGGGCGACGGCGGTACGGCAGTCTACACCTATGAAGGTGAGCCTGGCACGCTGACGCTGGAGATGCAGTGCGGCGGCGAGATGTACATTCATGGCATGAAGGTCGTCAACACAGCCGAGGTGAACTTCGACAAGGAAGGCGACTGGTACTTCGTGAAAGCTGGCGATGCTGGCAGCCTGTTGGACGTGCTTGAAGTCGTGAACGGCACCAACGCCAGCAAGGATGCCCCACGTGCGTACATCTTTGTACCTAACGGCACCTATGACCTTGACGCTACCGTCAAGACCACTATCAGCGGACACAACATCTCCATCATTGGTGAGTCGATGGATGGAACCTTCATCATAACAACTCCCGACAAGTCGATTGAGGGACTGGGCAAGGCCGACATGTTCCAGATCAGTGGTTCGAACCTCTACATGCAAGACATGACACTGCAGAATGCACTCGACTACTATGCAGCCGGTTCTGCCGGACGTGCTGCCGTCATTCAGGATGCCGGTAACCGCACTATTGCCAAGAATGTGCGCCTGCTCTCTTATCAGGATACCTACTACAGCTCTAACAGCAGCCAGCAGGCTTACTGGGAGAACTGTGACATCCACGGTACAGTAGACTTCATCTGCGGTGGTGGTGACGTTCGTTTCCAGAACACAACCATCTCGCTGGAACCTCGCCAGACAAGCGGCAAGGGTGGTCGTACCATCACTGCTCCTACCACTAACACCCAGTTCGGCTATGTCTTCGACGGTTGTACGGTTGTAGACCTCGCCGACGGCAAGGGCGATTGGAACTTTGGACGCACATGGCAGAACGAGCCAATCTGTGTCTATCTGAACACAACGCTCGACAAGAACGCTCAGAACACACTTGTTAGTTCGCGCTGGACCCAGAAGGGTATGAACAACAAGGATCCGAAGATCTTCGGTGAATATGGCACAAAGGACGAAGATGGCAATATCATCACGCCTGCCAGCAACACCATTACTTCATTTGGCGGAACCTTCGAAACCATCCTCACGGCTGAACAAGCTGCTGCGTTTGCCTACGACAAGATGTTCACCGACTGGGATCCCGCATCGCTGACCAAGCAGGCTCCCGCCGCTCAGAACGTGAAGCTCGACGGCACTACCCTGTCATGGGAGTCTACACTCCTTGGACAGAAGTGGGCTGTTGTCAAGGACAACAAGCTCGTTGCCTTCACCAGTTCAAACAGCTACACCGTTGACGATCCCGATGCAGAGTATGCCATACGTGCCGTCAACCAGATGGGTGGTCTGGGCGAAGCTGTCGAGGCAATTGTCGAGACCATTGTCACGCTGTCGAAGCAAGGCTACGCAACCTTCTACGACTCAAAGCGCAGCTATTTCCTGCCTGAGGGTGTCAAGGCATACATCGTGACCGAGGCTACACAAGACGCTCTGACCTACAGAGAGATGAATGGCGTCGTTACCAGTGGTGTGGCTGTTATGCTGGAGTCTGCCGACAAGAAGGGTGGCGATATCACGCTCAAGTCAACAACCTTCTCTTCTGCTGTCTACATTGGCAACAACCTGCTGAAGGGTAGCGACGAGGCTACGACGACTACAGCCAAAGAGGATAGCTGGTTCTACAAACTCACCTATGGTGCCAAGAACTCTCAATTAGCAGGCACATTCGGTTGGTTCTGGGGTGCTGCAGACGGTGCCGCCTTCCAGATTGAGGGGCATCGTGCATGGCTCGCCATTCCGAAGGGTGGACAGAGTGCTCCCGCTCTCGGCTACAACTTAAGTGCCGCCATGACCGGCATCAGCACTACACTCATGAATAACGAAAGAGTGAATAGTGAGATTTACAACCTGAACGGCCAGCGCATAGCAGCTCCTGCTAAGGGTCTGTATATTGTGAATGGCAAAAAGGTCGTGATTAAGTAATAACAACTAATAAGCGTACGTTATGAATAAAGCTAAGATATTGATTTGCTCTGTTGTTGCCGCTACGGCACTGACAGCATGCAGTATTGAAGACAACCCAAGCACCGATCCGGTTATCAACCCGCAAGACTCGGCAACCGTTGTCATTGACAACCCCAACGAAGCGCAAAGTGACCAGCCTGCATACGCACCTGGACTCTGATAATGCGCTTTCATAGCCAAAAGAGTAGAAAGTGTGCTTTCTACTCTTTTTTTATAAAAAAATTTGTTTTATTGTCTAAAAAGTGTTACCTTTGCACATGTTTTTATAAACTACTTACAATTAACAAACCAAAATTAATTAAAAATGCAAAAAAGAAGATTTCTCTTAGCCTTGCTGCTTTGCATGCTTGGGCTAACGGGCTTCGCCCAGAAGTCAATCTCTGGTACGGTCAAGGACAAAGCCGGTGAACCTTTGATTGGCGTGAGTGTTACCTATGGTAACGGTCAGGGAACAGTGACCGACTATGACGGTAAGTTCCAAGTCAACGTACCTGCTGGTACAACGCTCAAGCTCTCGTACGTAGGCTACAAGCCCCTGTCGGTCAAGGCTGGCAGTAACCTAAACATTACCCTTGAAGAAGACAACACAACGTTGGAAGATGTGGTTGTCATTGGTTACGGCACGGTGAAGAAGCGCGACCTGACAGGTGCTGTGGCATCAGTCGGTGCTGACGCTCTGAAAGCCAACCCTGTATCAAATGTTGCTGAGGCTCTGCAAGGCAAATTGGCCGGTGTTAACGTCATCAGTCAGGACGGACGTCCTGGTGCCACAATATCTATTAAGGTACGTGGTGGTGGTTCTATCTCGCAGTCGAACGAGCCTTTGTATGTTGTCGACGGTGTTCCTGTCAGCGACCTGAGCGACATTCCTGCCGACCAGATTGTGTCAATCGACGTTCTGAAGGACGCAGCCTCAACAGCCATCTATGGTGCACGTGGTGGTAATGGTGTTATCCTGGTCACCACCAAGGCTGCCGAAACTACCAAACTGAGTGTCAGCTACGAAGGATACTTCCAGGCCAAATGGGCTGCCAAGAAGTTCGACGTACTGAATGCTCAGGATTATGTCAAGAATGTTTGGTCGTATGCCACTGCTTTGCAGATTAACCATGAGGGTGTAGCCAAATACTTCGGTTTGGGCGCTGCTAATGGTAACCACTATGCTGAATATGCTAATGTTGGTACTCACGACTATACTAACGATTTGTTGCAGACGGCCACTGGTTGGAACCACAACCTGTCTATCCAGGGCGGTAACGACAAGACTAAGTTCACCTTCTCTGCAAACTATGTAGACGACAAGGGTATCAAGGCAAACTCCAGTTTCAAGCGTCTGGCCCTGAACTTCAAGTTCCGTCAGGAACTGGCTAAGCGTCTGTTCTTCGATTTGGACGCCCGTTATGCCCAAATGGAGGTTGAAGGCATGGAGCCCCGCAACAGCTCTCGTGGTTCTATCCTGTCGTCAGCATTCGAAATTCGTCCTATCGACAGCCCTCTTGGAACAGACGATATCACACTGCTCGGTCTGGGTGAAGCTTGGGTTAACCAGGCAGCTACTCCTGACAAGATTAACAAGGCTATCTACAACGGTTTCCTTCGCGACCGTCTACGCGCCAACTTTGCCCTATCATGGGAACCCATCAAGGGTCTGACCTTGCGTACGGAGTTGGGTGTAGGCCGCAACTGGTCACGCTCAAAGCGCTATGACGACGGTTCTATTCCATCGAACAACATCACAAACAACTTCGTAAAGGGTCATAAATATGCTCAGCTGTCACGCGGTGAAGGCAACAACTGGCGTTCAGTATCGACCATCAACTATCAAGTTCAAGGACTTGGCGAGGATCACAGTCTGTCATTCCTGCTGGGTAATGAGGAACTGTATAGCAAGAGCGAGTCTTCGACATTGTATGGCGGCGGATATCCTATGGATGCTGCCTGGGACATGGACCGTGTCTTCGGTCTGATGCACAATGGTGACGCAGACACCTATCCTGCAGAGAACAAGTATGAGAACAAGTACAATACACCTGAGACGACCTCTTCATGGTTCGGCCGTATCAACTACGGATGGAAAGGCCGTTATCTGCTGACTGCAACACTGCGTGCCGATGGCAGTTCAAAGTTCGGTCCCAACAACCGCTGGGGTTACTTCCCTGCCGCAGCAGCAGCTTGGCGTATCAGCGATGAGCCGTTCATGGCCTCTACAAACAAATGGCTCGACAACCTGAAGCTCCGTATCTCTTATGGTTCATCCGGTAACGATAATATTTCATCAAGCCTGTGGCATGAGACTTGGGCTTCTTCTACTGCCGTTATCAACGGCCAGAGCGTCAAGACATTTGCGCCTACTGGTCTGAAAGAGAATCCTGACCTGAAGTGGGAGACCAATATTTCTCGTAACATAGGTATTGACTTTGGCTTCATGAACCGCATCAATGGTACGTTGGACTTCTATTGGAATACAACCAAGGACCTGCTGATGCGTACCGAGATTGACTCTTCGTCCGGTTATTCCTATCAGTATCAGAACATCGGTAAGACTTCGAACAAAGGTATTGAGTTAGCTCTGAATGCTGCCATTATCCGTACGAAGGATTTGAATCTGAACATGAACCTGACTTATAACTATAATAAGAATAAGGTAGACGAGCTGGCTGACGGCCGCGACATCCAGTATGGTTCAAACTGGGGTTCAAGTGCTCTTATGCCAGGAAACGACTATGTGATTCGTGAAGGTGAACCTTTGGGATTGATTCGTGGTTATACAAGCGCTGGCGTCTACACACTCGACGACTTTGACTATACCAATGGTCAGTACGTGCTGAAGAAGGGTGTGCCCGACCTCGCTTCTTCTGTTATCACGAACTATCCAAAGGGGCCGGAGTGGGATGCTGCCATTCCACAGGGACAGGTTGCCTTCCCCGGTGCTCTTAAGTTGGCCGACCGGAACGATGATGGCATTGTTAACTCTGACGACGTTGACATTATTGGCAAAGTACAGCCTCACCACACTGGTGGTTTCGGATTCTCTGGTAAT
>JAEEGL016964129.1_pt1 | contig 24669 bp, 20 predicted proteins | sample 9134231 | NCBI WGS metagenome assembly JAEEGL01 (sample SAMN16246548, study PRJNA631951) | gut metagenome | biome: gut microbiome; feature: rumen; material: fiber-attached | host: Bos | place: Iran: Karaj | collected 2018-10
GAACCGTCATCAACTTTCTCAACGTAGAGTTTCTCGGCATCGGGGTGTCTCTGAATCTCAACGATTTTCGCTACTTTTAGAGCGATTTTTTCATTGAAAACAGCAATCTGCTGCTCAGGAGAAAGCGGTTCTTTCTTAACTTCTTCCTTCTTCTCTTTTTTCTGAGGCTGCTGTTTCTGCTGGTTTTCGTTTTTTGTGTTTGATGCAGCAGTTTTATCAGCGTTTTTCTCTGAACGCTCTTTCTGGCTGCCTGAATACTGCTCTCGGTACGCTTTAATGCGTGCATCATCTATCGGCTTGAAAATAATTTCAGTCTTAAGAACTTTATCGAGCCCTTCTGTTTTTCCAAGATCGTTCCAGCCAAGCCAGCCATCTTCCGCTGGTTTGCCAATTCTTCCAGTGCAGCCAGCCTTACCGAAGAATTCAAGAACTCTTTCTGCGTAATGCGGCATATACGGATGAACCATTATCATAAGATCTTTTATGATATAACAAAGGTCGCGTATAAGAGCTGCGGCTTTTTCCGGCTCTGTATTGCGTGTCTTCCAAGGTTCACCATCCTGGAATGCTTTGTTCGCAATTGAAGAGATGTTGAAAATCTCGTGGAAAGCGTCTTTAAGCTCAGACCAGTCCAAAAGATCCGTTACTTTCTTCTCACCTTCAAGAATCTGTGCCCACAATTCTTTATTCGGTGTTCCTTCTGGAATAACACCGTCATAATAGCGGCTGACGAATGTCGTCGTCCTGTTTACGAGGTTGCAAAGGTTTCCGACAAGCTCAGAGTTTACTTTTTCCTGGAAATCTTTCCACATAAACTGGAAGTCCGATTTTTCAGGTCTGTTGTAGAACATATAGAAACGCCATACATCAGACGGAATGCCAGATTCGCGTGCATCTGTTCCGAAAACACCGATTCCCTTTGACTTACTGAACTTTGTGTTCTCGTAATTCATGTATTCCGTGCTTGACATATGATAAAGCTTTGTCCAGTCTTTACCGGAGCCAATCAATGTAGATGGGAAAATAACAGTGTGGAACGGAATGTTGTCTTTTCCGATGAACTGGAAAAGATCTACAGGAACTTTAGCCCTTTCTTCTGTTGATTCAGACGGCAGCCACCATGATTTCCAGTCGAATTTCTCTGGTGAATCAAGCTTTTCGAGCTTGTCTGCAAGAGCTTTTGTAATCGATATATATCCGATTGGAGCATCGAACCAAACGTAGAACACTTTGTCTTCGAAGCCTTCTTTTGGAACAGGAATACCCCATTTCAAATCACGCGTAATTGCTCGCTCGTGAAGTCCGTCGCGAATCCAAGCTTCTGTCATCTGAACAGCGTTCTTAGCCCACTGCCCCTTTTCTGAAGTCTCTTTCATCCACACGGCATATTCTTTCTGAATGCCTGGCAAATCAATGTAAAGATGCTTTGTCTGCTTCATAACAGGAGTAGCACCGCAAGTAGAACAGCGCGGATTTTTAAGCTCAACTGGCTCAAGAAGTTTTCCGCAATGCTCGCACTGGTCTCCGCGTGCGTCTTCATAACCGCAATGAGGGCATGTTCCGCGCACGTATCTGTCTGCAAGGAAACGCTCGCATTCAGGGCAGAAAAGCTGCTCTATCGTGTTTTCTTTTATAAATCCGCGCTCGTCAAGCATCTTAAAAAGCGACTGGACAATTTCTGTCTGTTGCGGAGTTGATGTTCTTCCGAAATAGTCAAAGTTTATTCCGAACCATTCATAAATATCCTTGTGGATGGCATGATAAAAATCACACAATTCTCTAGGTTTTTTATGCTCCTCAAGGGCTTTCGTTTCTGTGGCAGTTCCGTATTCGTCTGTACCGCAGACATAAAGCGTATCGTAACCACGGCTGCGGCAGAAACGGGCGAAAACATCAGCAGAAAGAACCTGAAGCAGGTTTCCTAAATGAGGAACGTTGTTTACATAAGGTAAAGCTGAGGTAATAAGTCTTCTATTCATAATAGAATATGATAATTACTTATTGCTTTCTGCGCAAGAGGTTGTTTAGCAATATATTTAGTCGATTAATCTTGAAAATTCATTTTTCCAGTTTAGTTTCTTTTTTTTGAAGCCAGTGCTTTTTTTGAGGACTGCTTTATATTCAGAAAAAGAGTTTTCTCAGTTTCATATCCGGCAGGAATTTCTAGCTTCCAAAAGAAAGTGAAACAAGTTGCATAGGGCGTTTTTTCATTTAAAACTGGTTGGATACAAATTCCGGCATTTTCATTAGGCTCAAACGTAAACACTGTTGAAGTTTTTAAATCTGTAATCTGGCAACAGGATACATCGTGCTGATGTATAAAAATCTGATCAGCGCAAGAGGCAATATTCGTCTCTGAAGAAATTACTTCTATACATCGGTTTTTTATATCATAATCAATTAGAGCAAGGTTAGATTCAACTGCAAAAAGACATTTCAAATATTCAGAGCTTTTATTTCGGATTATATACTGTACTTGAATTGAATTGTCGGTAAAGATATATTTTTTTCTTAATTTAATAATCTGATGTTTTTTGCCGTAAGTCCCTTCGGCTTCAAGAACGAGTTCCTGCCTGATTCTTGAAAAAGACACTTCTTTATACGCAATTTCTGGGAACACAGTATTCACCAATTGTTTTCCGTTTTGATACTGTTCGGAGAAAGAATTCTTATCATTAAGAAAATCTGTGAAAACTTTTTTAGGATAAAAGCCTTTATCACGTTCACAAATGATAGAATAATTTCTGTTATACGATTTAACATCAAGCTCGAAAACAGCACCACCCTCTGATGTCAGAAATGAATTATAGACTGGAGTCCGACAGATATACTCCATATTTCCGTCCATATCAAGATCGAACGAAGTTAAAAGTGTTTCTTGTTTTGAGCCAGCTTCTTTTATCAGTTTTTCTGCAATAAGCAGGTGGTTATATGCCTGCTGTCTGATTTTCTGCTGCTCTATAGAAGAAAGATTTTCGTTCCAATATGCGGAGCGTTCTTGTGCTTTCCAAAGTTCTTCCCTTGCTGCTTTTTTCCTGGCTTTGTCACCACGGCACTGATTCACTTCATTTGAAATCTGGATCATTCTTGAATACAATCTGAAAGCTTCTGGATTCCGCGCTATAATTTCCTTTGCGGGACGCCCATTCTTGCTGGAGCCAGATGGTATGAACGCTCTTGTATATATATTACAATTCTTGAAATACTGTGAAGTCGTACATAATGTAATATTACCTTTCGCAGATTCAACGAAACGTTCAAGCCATCCGTTTTTTATTATGAACGAAAGCTGGTCAGGCATGAACAAAGTGCTAATTGTGGTAGCAGTTTTGTTTCCAGCAAGTTTAGAAAACACCGATATGTATTCTTCACATGAATCAGAAGCAGAAGGAACAATATTCTTGCATAGAGGAAGAATTTTTATAGTCTTTCCATATTCCTCAACGATTATTGGCTTAGATGAAAACGCCTGACTCTGATATTCCTGGGACAATAGTGACACATCAAGCAAAGCATAATCCATACCACATGTGTACAAGCTTGTAATAAGCGATGAATCCCATGCACTGCTCGTGAGCCAAGCCCCTCTAGGTTTTTTACCGAATAATTTGCGTATAGCAGTAGTAAGCATCTCAATCTGGCCAACTTTGTCCACAGGAAGAAGAAGCGGCAATATCGGATCGTAAAATCCACCACCAGTAATTTCGATTTGTTTGCGAGAAGATAGTTCGGATATCAGCTCTATCGCTTCTGGATGTTTTTTTTCAAGCCATTCCGCTTTTCTTCCAGAAATAGCGACCGTTAGATAGCAATCAGGGTGAGAATACAAAAATGACAGTATGTGCTTTAAATGATCTTGATATTGAGATTCCTCATCAGAATCATTTATGATTCCATCAGAATCTATTCTAAGGACGAAACAGACATTTATACTATCCATCAAGAACCTTCCATAGTGCAACTTTGTAAAATTTCAAACTGAAAAATACTAAAACCCGTGAGATAATATAGGTTTCCGAACAGGTCTAATGATAAATCAGAATATCTATAATTTAAAGCCTTTGGCAAAAGGATTTGTGATTTTTTTAATACATTTTCTCGGACACTTTTTCGCCATCTCAAGAGTCAATGCATCATCTTTGTTGCACATATCGCATGAAGTACATCCTACAGAACAATTATCACAGTTTTCACCTTTCGGCAAAGAACATTGTATAAAGTATTCTTTTTCCCGTGGAATTAGCTCTATTATATTCTGCGGACAATGAGGGATGCATTCGCCACATCCGTTACATGACTCCATGACAACTGCCGTTCCGTTCTTTATAATTATCGCATGCTGCGGACAAAATGTTACACATGTGCCGTATCCTATACAACCCCATTTGCAAAATCTTTCTTTGCCATAAATCTCTGAGAAAAGACGGCAATCTGTCATTTCGCGATGCTCCAAAAGCTTCTCATTGTTGTTTCTGTCCGGAGAGCATTTTACGACCGCGCAAAAATCTGTCTCATTGTTATTTGTTACAGGTTCGATCAAATTATTAAGGAAGTCTTTTTCATCTTTTGAGAAAACCATTTCTGGATTGAAACGAAAATAAATAAATAAAAGGAAGCTAAGGCCACAAACAGCAAGTATAATCAATATGCAGAATAAAAAAGCCAAAAACATCAGAACACCTCGACATTAAGCCACGAAACATTGACCGCCAATAATATGAATAGAATCGCGGCAATACAAATGAAAAGAATTGCGCCATCTTTGAAACTTGGATAAACCATTGAGTTTTTCATCTTCCATCTGATTGCGTATATAATAGGAAGCATACAGAAAAATGAAAGAATGCATGCAAGTGAAATCAACAATGCATTACCGAACGTTATTCCTTCATTCATGGATAAAAGCAAGACACAATACGAAAAGTAAAAACCCGTGACATTCTTTTTAAGAAATCTTGCAGAAAACTCTGTAATTACTATCGATATAAGATAAATGATGAAAAAACAAAAGAAAGGATATAGCTCTGTCAGCTCGTTTGGTACAAGGATATACGAAGTTATTGGCCAACATATACAAAGAGAGATTACTATTGTGATAATTTCTTTTGATAGGAAAAAAAGCGCATCCTGAGGCTTTTTTGAGAAAACAAATATTTTGTTAAGACCGATTCCATACACGAATACAGCAGAGGATATAAAAAGATAGAAAAAAATTACGTTAAACATACGCTAATCCTTTCTCCTTGCAATCTCAATCTTTCTGTTAATAAAAAAGAACAAAGCGACGAACAATCCAGTAAGTATTAAGGCACCTGATATAGTCGAGAAAAAGAATGATAGAGTGTCGGCTTTTACGAACGGATATTTATATATATGTATTCCATCTCTGAAAGGTAGAGAAAAAGAACCATACGCAAGAAATTCTCTTATTATGGCTATAACACCAGCTATACCAGAAACAATCCCCGAATTCCGCATATTGACAGCAAAAAGATTCGAATTGTAGTTTTCTTTTGGCTCAAGAATATGACCTGTAAGGAAAGAAGAAACTGGCGCGAGATAAATGACAAAACCTATTGTAAAAGCGATTATAGGTGAATAAAGAATTATAAACTGTTTAAACAGGATTGTCATAGAAATCATAAAAACGACAAGCAGCATTGGCTCTAAATTCTGAAGGTCAAGTTTCCCTATGAACATTTTAAGTGCCGTTCCAGAAAGCATGACAAAATTCACAGTCAACAAAATGATTAATGTATATGCAAACCTTGATGGCAACGGCACGATAAAAGTAAGAATTGCAGTCGTGAACATAAAAATCGATTTTTTCATTTTCTTAATTTCCTTTGGAAATAAGTAACGGTATTTGTTTTGCACAATAATTCAGCTGAGTTTCGGATGCATTGTAATCCAAACCGCCATCTTCTGATAAAAAGTGTGTATTTGCAGCATATCCTGCAAAAGAACCAACCTCATCACCATCAAAATACGTAAACACAGCCACTGTAGGACCAGATATTCCTGTAAGCCTTATGAGGACAGCATTTCCGTTTACGCCAGTTTCAGAATTTACGATTGAAAAAATAGCCGCAGAAACTGTAGCCGGTGTTTTTATCGGAACATAATCACCTACTTCATACAATGTGTCATATTTTGACGTTAATACTGTAACCACGCTTTCACGTAATTTTGTTTTCCATGTATTTCTTGAAATAATTGTGAATATCGCAAGAAGGAAAAAAATGGTAAGTACAATTACTGTAAATGCGCCATATCTATGTATTAGAAGCTTTGTTTCTTCATTCATTTTTATAACTCCTGTTTTTTAACGAAGAAAGTCATGTAAAGCCAATCTTCGATAAGCTGGATAAGTGGCGAAATTACATTCACAACTAAAACTACAAACATGGAACCGATATGTCCTGTTCCGCATCCGTTAATAAAAAATGATATTATTCCAGCACCTGCGGCATACACAATCTTGCCGGGAATACTTGTTGGAACAGTACCAGCCCATGGCAGCATAAAAAATGCGCATATTAATGTACCGCTTGTACATAATGCAAGCAGAATATCTCCGGCATTGAATATGTGTCCGAACGGAACAAGACCGAAAAGCCTGACACAAATCGCATAAACTGCAAGAAAGACCGTAGGAATAATCCAGTCTATCATATCAAATGAGATAAGTATAATTGTCGCAAAGAGAGTGAGCAAATTGAACCGGAATCCGGCAATTACACTTCCATTATCCCAGATCAGCGATATATATCCTTCTGGCAATACAAGCCCTGTAAATTTGAAGACGTATTTATTCAAAAACAAAGTTATTGCTTTATCTGCAGGAAGAACAGAAAATGTTCCGTCACTTACAAGATTAGAGAAAGCATTCTCAGCTTTAAGATAATCGCGGGAAACAAGAAAACCCGGAAAAGAACTGCTGTTAAGCAAGAAAAGGACAATAACTGAAAGCATTGCCGGATTAATCCATGAGAATGCGAATCCGCCAGAAATATACTTAGAAAGCAAAAGAACAACAGGAACTACAAAAAACACAGCAACAGGCGGATAATCCTGAGGAATAAACATACCGATGAACAAACCTTGAAGAAGAACGATAAAATCAAGCTTGAATTTTGTATGTTTAAGGCATGTGTTAATTAAATCTGCAACTACTGAAGCAAGAATAGAAACAAGAATTATTACGAGCGAGTTGTAGCTTTTCGTCAAAAAAAGCATGACAATCTGCGGAATAAAAAGCAACAGTGACATTTTCGCGCCATCTTTTACTGATGGTTTAGTATTATAGAATGGTGTAAGCGTCAAAAACTGATATTTTTTTTTCATTTCAAGTTTCCTCTGACTATAGCAATTGACTGAAAAAGCGGAAGCCTGGCTGGACAACTTGTGTTGCATAGACCGCATTGTGTGCATAAAAGCGATGTTTTCAAGAACGGTTCAGGAAGTTCCGTATGATAATAGTAATAATCAAAAAAAGCGTCTGGATGCAGTTTTACAGGACAAGCCCTATGACAATTTCCGCAATGAATACAATGAGTCTGCTCTTGGTCTGGAACAGATTTTTTTGAAAGTATCGTTATAGATTTGACAATACTTGTGACAGGAGTGTCGGGGTCGCGTATTGCAGTTCCCTTAATCAGACCGTTTATTATTATTTTATAAGGTTTTTTCTTGAAACCATCGCACTGCTCAACAAGTTTCCTTATAGGTGTTCCGATACGTACTTTGAACATTATATTCTTTTTTAATGATGTTCCCGAAACTTGAACGAAACGCTCTAGGAGAGGTTTTTGCAAAACTACGGCTTCGTACGCAGCAAAGGCAGTGGAACTGTCTATAGCTATAGAAGTCTTGTATTCATATTTATTATTTTCGAGCAGAATATCTATCTCGCGCTTTCCGCACATTAGTTGTTTTGATTCAGGAACTACGATGAATACCATTTTATCATGCGGAATCTGCGCTGGGATTTTTATGGATTTATCATGAAATATAAAAATCTTCTCTGCGGACATTGCTTTAGCAATAACTTCCACACCTTCAAGAATTTCCTGAGTTTTTTTAACAGTTATAAAACTGTCTGTACATATGCTTGGATCTGCATCAAAAAGACGTACCGAAAGAACTGGCCTGGAATTGTAATCATTATTAAGTTCCAGTATTTCTCTTGCTAACGATTGCGGTGTATCAAATGTGTTTATTACGCCATTTTCTGCCAAAATCGAGCATAAATCAACGGAAGACAAACTATCCCAACTACGGCTTCTGAGTTTTTTCCCTTTGAAGGTGAACTCGCCTTCAAGTTTTATTACTGCCACTTCAGAAAGCTTGCCATCTGGCATTGGAAGCGTCTTATACTCTGTTAATACTCCAGGTACTGGTGCATGAACAGAGGCACTGTATGCATCGAACTTTCCCAGAACTTGTCCTTCTGTTACTCGTGAATTCACAGCCGTTTTTTGAACGCTCAAATTTCCTTCTGCATCTTTCAGAGGCACAAAATCATACAATGGTATGTATGCATCAACGGCTTCTGAAAATGATGTATCTGGAATTATTATTTTTTTCTTTATTGTTATACTCATTTTTTGCAGCCTTTTATCAATTTAAGTATCAATAATATCACAAACAGCACGAAAAGTGAAATTATCGCCAGGACAGATGTGATATCATGCGATGTATCACCCGCTTTGATATATTTTGTAGTAAAAAGCTTTCCATGCGATGACAGGAAACGTTCCGCCCCACCATTCTGATAGAATGCTTCCGATATCCTATCCAAAAAATCATCATCGAAAGTCTCGATAATTTTCTGTGAAGCATGAATGCCTTCAGCATCTTCCGTAAACATAGGAATCGAAATAGTATCCCCCGGTTCTATTTCATAATACGAAGACTCATCCGTAAGACGTACATACGGAGAGCGGGTATTAAGCCAATATTCGTCAATGAAATCCCCCATATCAGGTGAATTTGACACATCAGAATCCGTATTAATATCCTGCTCTATTGTCCGAAGCTTCTTCAATTCTGAATACGAGGAAACATTTATTCCCTGAGTCTCAGTATACTCCGAAGGAGCTGGCAGATACAAGCCGTTTTTTTCCACACTCTTAATTACACCTGATGAAATAAAAAAGAATACGGTCATTACAACTGCAGCGACAGCGAGCGATGAAACAGCGAAAATCGTAACTCGTCTATAAGGCTGAATGTTTCTTGACGTTAATATCGGCACATATCTGAAATGACAGTTGGAAATAGAAAGCAATTCTATATTTTTTATTGAAACCCACAATGAAATACAAGAAGCGACAGATAGCAAGAAAAGAATTGTAAGATGCATTCCGTTCGTCGTAATTGAAAACATTGAGACTACAAAGCAAATTATTATTGCAGGGTTCAGCAATGCCTTTGAAATACCATGTTTCCTACCAGAATATTGTTCTGCGGTATATAATGCGAATAAAACACAAATGGCCCCAGTCGCAGAGCTATAGAGCGGACACCATAAAGAAAACAGCACAAGAGGAACGGCACAGACTGTATGAATAAAAGGAATCCGCCCAAAAATCATCAAAAGAACCAAAACAGAAAAACAAAGTATCGGATACAGATATGGGTATTGTGCAACAGAATCTGTGCCAAACGACAAAGAATTCTTTTTAAGCCGATTTATAACATCCGTTGCAATATCATCTGGAACGTATATTATTTTGTACTCGCCAGATTTGTCATAAAAGAAAAAATCACGTATTTCCTTCATAGAGAAGTTTCTTTTCTCAATTGGCTCGCTTCCTGAATTGATCAAGCTCTTCCATACATGATGATAATCAGCATTTCCGAACACTATAAGATCCAGAAGGTCCTCATCATTGATTGATGAGCGAATCTCGTCATCAGAGCATTGCGACGGAAAGTAGATTACTTTGTACTGTTCCCATATACGCATTGACGGCTGAACTCGGAAAAGGAAAACTATCATCATAAGGATTGAGGCGATTAACAGAAAAAGCAAACCTTTAAGGACGAATTTCATTTTTACTTACAAGACAGAAAAAGCTATTCCAACAAATACACCTAAAAAACAGCCCATGATAACTTCTGTTGGTTTATGTCCATGAACCTCTTTGAGCGGCGTAAAATCTTCTATCAAACCTTTTTTTTTCAATTGCATTCCAAGTTCATTCAAAGATCTTGTCTGCAAGCCGCTTGAGCGTCTTACTCCCATTGCATCTCTTACAACAACTAATGCGAAAGCTGTGGAAAGAATAAATATATCAGATGTGATTCCGTTCCTGAACCCAATTGAAACACAAAGAGACATGACAAGCGCAGTATGACTGGAAGGCATTCCTCCTGTCTTCCAGAACATAAGTTCTATTAACTCTTTTAACGAATGGACTTTGCCAGAAAGTAACTTTATTATCGTCTTTATGAATTGTGCAGAAAACCAACTGAATACCAATGACAAAAACACAGGATTCGTTAGCAATAACTGCATCTGAAACTTTGCTTGACCTAGCATAATTACGTAAATATTATATGTTATATGGATTTTTTGCAATACACAGCCGGTCATGATGATGACGGAAGACGGCTTGACAGAGTAATAAGAATAGTCCTCAAAGAATTGCCTATGGCTGAAATATACAAATACATACGGAAAGGTCTTGTTCGTGTCAACGGCAAAAAATCAGAGTGCAGTTACAGAATAAAAAAAGACGATCTGATAAAGATCCCAAAGTTATCAGATTGCCAGACGAATACGAATAGCCAACATCTATCAGGGACTCAGAAAATTCAAAGTGTCTTTAAAAACTCTTATGTGTTATTCGTAAACAAACCTTACGGCATGGCTGTTCATGGCGGAGGTTCTTCAGGCACGTTAAATTTAGAGCAACTTGTTAAAGAACAATTCAAAATTGAAAATTCATCTATTTCGTTCAGGACCGGTCCGCTACACAGAATTGACAGGCATACTACAGGACTCGTTGTTTTTTCACAAAATTCAGAAGGTGCGAATATATTCTCGAATATGCTTCAAAATCATCTGGTTAAAAAGGAATATCTCGCTGTACTTTGCGGTCATCTTCCTATGCAAGAAACATGGATCGACATAATAACCGATTCTCTATATGAAGAATCTTCCAAAACACAAGGCTTTCATACAATGAGTATAATTAACTGCATATCATCAGAGGATAATAAAAAAATAGGAAAAAAAGCTCAAACCACTGCAAATCCAATTGCATACGGAAATTACGAAGGAATACCTATCACGCTTGCTTTAGTTGAAATTCAAACTGGCAGAAAACACCAAATTCGTTGCCAATGCGCCCAGCATGGGTATCCGCTTTTAGGAGACACTGCATACAAAGGCACAAACCCGCAATCGATTGGCGGTCATTTTTTTCTTCATTCGTGGAGAATGTCATTTCCATCGGATAATAAAATAGAACTTCCAACCACAATTACTGCACCACTTCCTGAAAAATTCCGCTTTTTCATAAGAAATCACTTGTCGCAGTGTGAGTTCTCAATATAATATATTTTGCGTATGAACCTGTTGAATGATATTGTCTGGTGGGTAAAAGGTGTTACAGTTTTTGCACTTGTCGGTGAGAGCGGAACCGGCAAAAGTTTCCGTGCAAAGCTCCTGGCTCAAAAATACGGTATTGATATCATCATCGATGATGGACTTCTTATCCAGGATGATAAAATAATTGCCGGACGTTCGGCAAAAAAAGAAAAAACTTTCCTTGCAGCCGTAAAAATCGCACTTTTTGATGATAAGTCACACCGCGATGATATTGCAAAAGCATTACAAAAAATGAAAAACATAAAAAAAATACTTATACTCGGAACTTCCGAAAAGATGGTCAACAAAATAGCATTACGCCTTCAACTTCCAGCACCGTCCAAAATCATACATATCGAGGAGATTGCTACACAGGAAGAAATTGACAAAGCCATACGCACGAGACGTATTGAGGGGAAACATGTAATACCAGTTCCAGCTATTGAGATAAAACGAAATTATCCGCAAATTTTCTATAATACTGTTAAAGTATTTTTGAAGCGAAAAAACAAAAACAGCAGCAAGATTTTTGAAAAATCAGTTGTAAGACCGGAATTCTCAAAAAAAGGACGAATCAGTATATCTGAAGCGGCACTGTCTCAAATGGTAATGCACTGTGTGAATGAATTTGACAAGCAAATTCGCGTAAAAAAGCTTACAATAAAAACAGACACGCAAGGCTACAGATTTATAATTACAATAGATGTTCCGTTCGGAACTCAGCTAACAGGAAAAATTCATAGCATGCAGCAATATATAATTGACAACATAGAAAAATTCACAGGTATTTTGATTGAAGAAGTGAGCATTATTATCGATAAAATAACACAATAAGCATATTACATCGATACAGCTACTTTCATTTCTTTTGAGTTTTCCAATACTTCTTCAGCAAGCTGAGGCTTTTCTTCTGTCTGTGTACCGACTCCCTTTCTTGACATTCTTTTCTTGGAAAAAGCATCTTTCGGTATTCTGATTGAGATACCAAGCTTTTTAAGGACGGTTCGTATTGCATACTCAAGTTCGGTCCGCTGTGGATTCATAGGCAGAACAAAATTGCGGCATTGTGTCCAAGTACGTGAATAAAGTTCTCCAGCTGCAGATGACGCGCATTCTTTTTTCCAATCTGTCAAACCTTCAATAAAGTCGTAGATTAGATATACAAGCTTCTGTCCTGTCCTGCAATCTGGATTTGCCACATGGAGCGCATCGAGTTCTTTTAGATGTGCAAGATAGTTTTTTTCAAAATCTGGTTTTGCATACATCATTGCAGTTGCAGCAGGCTGAAGATACATATATACATCAGTCTCAAGTGCAAGCTGCACTATTTCGTATGAATGACCGGAGTTTATTATCTTTAACAGCTCTTCTGTCAGACGCGATGGAGAAACAGGAGAAAGCAAGCTAGCGGATTTACAAATTTTTCGTTTAAGCTGAAACGGCATTTTGAAACCCGTTGTCGTAGCATATTTTACGGCACGAAGCATCCGTACAGGATCTTCCACAAATATACTGTCCAGCGGAATAACAGGTCGTATTACACGTTTTTTAATATCTCTGAACCCACCGACATAATCTATGCATTGCTCTTTTATCGGATCATAGTATAGTGCATTAAGCGTAAAGTCACGCCGGCGGACATCTTCGTCCATAGTTCCAAAACTGTTTCCGACAGTACCTTCTGCAAGAGACCGAAATGTACTAACTTCAAAAATCTTAGATCCGAAAAAAATATGTACAAGACGGAATCGTTTTCCAATTATCCTAGAATTTCTGAAAAGTTTCTTTATTTTTGACGGGGTTGCATTTGTTACTATATCAAAATCTTTGGGAGTATTTCCTATGATAAGGTCCCGAACAGCTCCTCCTACTAAATATGCAGAAAATCCATAACTTCTAAGCTGTTCTATAATACGTATAGCATCTGTATCTATTTTGCTCTTATCAATATGATGTTCATCTTTCGTGTAAACTACGGCTGTTTTTATTGGTCTGCCGTTTTTGTCATTGGAATATCGTGTAAGCATTTAAGGTACAATACAAAATTTCATTATATTTTTCAATATGTTATTTTTTTGAATTAATTGTATCGATATAACCTAACTACCATCATCTTAACATTACATTTTGTGAAATTCGAAATACGATTAGTCTATTCGCACCGTGGTTTCAAATGTGTTTAATGCAACTTGCTCGAAACTACGCTGTGAAACGCTAGTATTATGCAACGTACAAAACACGCAGTTTCGAGCAATCTATGCTTCAAATAGCTTTGCGGATGTTGATCACGTTCGCTTTGTTATCCAGTCCATAAGGTCTTTTTCGACTTCCTCATGGTTAAGTTCATTTAAAAGCTCATGACGTGCATCTGGATAAAGCTTGAACGAAAGGTCTTGCATCCCGATTTTTTTATAGATGTCATTGAGTTTTGAAACAGATTTTCCATACTCACCAACAGGGTCTTCTGAACCTGAGAATATGAAAACAGGTAGATTTCTCGGGATTTTGTTTATGTTTTTCATCTTACCGATATTTGTAAGTCCTGCAAAAAAATCTGCAAAAAACTCAACTGTACAAAGGAAACCGCAATATGGATTGCCCTCATATTTTGAAAGCTCGGCGTAATCGCGCGAAATCCATGCGAACGGTGATTTAGTGTCTGTTATCCGCTTCGTGTAAGAGCCGAATGCCATACTATTTATGAAAGTTGAACGGTGATGTCCTCCTTTGAAGAACCTTATTATTCCGGCTATACATGCTCCAGCGGATGTAAGCGGAATACGCGGACCTGCTGAACCGCAGAGCATACAGCCGTCTATTTCGTTGCCGAATTGTTCTATAAAGCTTTGAGAAACGAAAGAACCGAAAGAATGACCGAAAAGAAAAACTTTTTTTCCTGGAAAATCGGCACGGCATTTTTTTATCATCGCACGAAGGTCTAGCACTACCCTTTGGAATCCGTCCTTGTCTGCAAGATAGCCTAAATCATCTTTTGTTTTAGCAGTCTCTCCATGTCCCCGATGGTCATGAGCATATAGAACATATCCGTTTTCAGCGAGTATTGTTCCAAATCGGTCGTATCGCATTGCGAATTCTGCCATGCCGTGACTAAGCTGGACAACGCCTTTTATTTCGCCGTCAGGAACCCATGTGTGAAGAGCGATATCAACTCCATCATCCATTTTGACGAATACAGTTTCCTTTTTCATGTAGAACCCCCATGTTTTTTATGTTATACTATATGACGTGATTATTATAGCAGAAAAAATCGTTTCTGGCGGAGATTCTTTGGCCAAAATTAACGGAAAAGCCGTTTTTGTGCCGCAGCTTCTGCCCGGCGAGAAAGCCGAGATAGAAATTGTTGAAAGCCATAAAGACTATGACCGCGGAAAAATTATAAAAATACTTGAAAAATCGCCTGTTCGGAGAGAACCGCCGTGTCCGTATTATGGGATTTGCGGTGGTTGTAACTTGCAGATAGCCGATGACGAGGCTCAAAAGCAAATTCGGTTGCAGATTTTGCAGGATTGTTTCAGGCGAGCGATGCGTCTTAATGAAGATTCGCCCGAAGCCGAAGTCGTTTATAACGCGAAGATCATAAGCGGAGAAAGTTGGGGATACAGGAACAGGTTTCAGTTTCATTCGGGAGGCTTGAAACGGCGGGCTCAGGAAAGCATTGTCGCTCTTGATGATTGCCCGATTGCTGTACCGGAGGTACGCGAGCTTTTGAAAGGGAAAAAGCTTCCTGAACGATACGGACGGCTCCATGTTTTTAACGGAAATATAGCTGAGGAAAGCGACTTTTCGACGCACTGGTGTGTTTCTGAGCGAGATTTTCATAGACACGAAGAAAACGATGATATTCAGGAAACATCTGCCATAATATGCGGCAAAACAATTCATTTTGATGTGCGCGGCTTTTTCCAGTCTAATATTGGCACTTTCGAAAAAGCTATTGAGGCTATAAAACCGATTGTCGCAAGCTATACAATCGGCGTGAAACGCTCACAAAATCGGTCCAGTGCGGATTCAGCGAATTGTACTCAACACGAGACCAGTACGAGCGGTGCACAAAACTTGTCTGTCGCAAATGGCGAACTTCTCGACATGTATTCCGGAGTTGGCACGTTTTCCGCGCTGCTTGGCGACTTGTTCACAAAAACAACCCTTGTAGAACATAACCGCAAAGCACTTCGTTTCGCAGACAAAAACCTTACAGGCATTCCACATGACGTTTTTGCCATGACTGGCGAAAAATGGGTTCACACACAAGCGGCGCATAAAAACTACGATGCTGTTATTATAGATCCTCCACGTTCGGGCATTGAGAAGCCTGTCATGAACTGGCTTTGTGGGAACGCCGCCAGCCCCAACAGTGCGAACACATCCAGCTCAGCCAGCGGTAAAACAAGTGCTCACGCCAAGCAGCGCGGAAACTCTCCAAATGTAATTTTTTCAGTTTCATGCGATCCTGTTACACATGCAAGAGACGCCGCATTACTGACAGCGGCAGGCTTCAAGATAAAAACGCTTATGATGCTCGACTTTTATCCGCAGACGAGCCATATAGAAAGCTTTGCAGTGTTTGAATCAATCAGGAGCTGACCGCATGAGAAAGCTGCGAATATCGTTTAATAAGCTTTTTTTCTTTTTTATCATATTTGCGCCAAATCTTTTTGCAGAAAACGATATTTTCAGACAGCTTGCATTAAGCGGCAAAGTTATATCAACTCCTTTTGAAGTCAACTCCAGGATTGTCGCAATTACTGACGGTGGATTCATATCAACTTTCTCTACCGATGGTTACAGAAAATACGAACGGCCACTAAAAAACAGACCATCACGGGACTATACAGTCACTAAAAACGGTATAATATTTTCTGTCTCCAGCAATCGTAAGACAATTTCGTTTTTCAATCCTGACGGGTACTATGTCTGGGGGTACACGTTCGAAGAAGATATCTCTAATTATCCTGTAATGGGATATGATGGCAGAATTTTCGTCTGCACAAATAAATCACTTTATTGTTTCGGAATTACGGGAAATTTGCGCTGGCAAAATAGTATTCCTGCCGAAATAACAGAACCAATAAAAACTTTGAATGATGGTTCTCTGCTTTGTATAAGCACACTACTAGGAAAAGACAGCATAGGATACAGATATACGCCATACGGAGATTTTTTGGAAGAAATTACATTCAACCGAAAAGCGATTCTCACCGCAGAACATGAACAAGGCGTTTTGATGCTTTTTTCGGATGGAACTTTCGGATGTTGTTCGGTCAAAGACAATAAAGCCATAAGTCTTTGGGCATCAATACCCATACAGAACTTAGATATTACTTCAGAAACAACCTCTTCGGCTTATATTTTACGATTAAGCAGTAAGTTAGTTTCTGTCCTTTATCCAAACGGTATTATAATTACATTCAATACAGATGACGGAACAGAAATATACAGAACGGCAGTTTCAAGCGGCTTTACAAAAGGTTCTCTTTTCTATGGCGCAGGAAAACTTATGGTAATCGCAGAGTTCTCCCAAGAAACATATTTCTACGTTATGAATCCTGAAAACGGAGAATTGATTTGGACCGGGGTGCGAAAAAAAACAGGCGAAACAATATACTTTTATACAAGTGACGGATATCTTCTTGAATTCACTGAAAACTGGGTACTTTCTGTCTCAAAGCCTCCTCAGGGGGATTTGGAAAACGCAAGGATGGAAACAGTTCAACCCATCGAAAGGCCTCATTTTTACAAAAGCTATACTAAAAATTCTGATGAAATCTATACTCAAAACATATTGGAAGGATTTGATGAGCTTATGATGTCCCTGCTTCCAGTATCAAATCCAACCGCATATACAGGAATAGACCCTTCTCTATTTGAGAAAGACCTTATTACATCGCTTCAATGCATACAAAATGCATCAATTACCGGTTACGATTTTTCATCGCAAATCGGTGATATTATCATCTATTCGAACAGCGAGCTTTTGGTAAACACGGCATTGGATTACGGATTAAAGAATGGCTATGACCCGGACTCCCACATGTTGAAAGCCATATACACTTTTATAAACTCTCCTCACACATTTACATGTTCTAATACTCTGTACAAAAAAATGTGCGATGTTGTCTCCTCAATTTGTCAGTTTACAGGTGCAGAGGTATTTCAGAACTATGGCAGCAGAATACTTGTAAAATTTATGTCATCTGGATACAGTACAAGCGTAAAAGAATACGCTGTCAATGTTATGAAATCGCTTATGACTCTTCAGATATAAAACTTGCCCAGAAATACTGAAGTTGCTGGAGATTGCCATAGATACAAGACATGAACAAATGTCCGAAACCGATTCAATAATTGCATTTACCAATATTTTTTATTTCTTATACAAAAGAAGGCTTTAAAAGTTTTCTGATTGTGGTATAATGTTTTTATTCGAAAAGATTTTTGTCAGTAAACTTGCTACGGAATTATTTCGATATGGAAGTACACAGGAGAAAAATATGAAAAAATATGTATTTGCATTTTTGATTTTGAGTATATTTATTTTCGGAGCAGCGGCTTCTGTAAATGTTGACAGGCAGGAGCTTGAAAATACAGTCACAAATCCTGATATAATTGAATTCATCAACTATTCTGGACCCCATTCCAGAATTGATACAAAAGAGCAGATCCTTAATATAGGAAGAAACCTTGGAAAAGAAGTTGCGGAGAATAGAGACCATCGAATAGAAACAGGCAATGCCCCTAAGTATTACCTTATTCATTCTGTATATCCTGATGTTGATCAGGGGCTGGATGCGGATATCCTTATTCTTGGCGACAAAGCAGAAGTTGACCATATTAAAAACCTTCGCCTTATTATTACAGGTTTTCTTACAGCTGCATATGGCTATAGCGACACTGATGCATCTACGATTGCGACATTTATCACTGTTTACAATGCCGTTTATCGTGGAAAAATTGCTACTTTGCTCACTAAGTATAAATCTGAAGTTCTTTCTGAGCTTTCAGCAGAAAAAGTTGGCCTTTCTGTGAACTATGCTGATTGGGCTGGTAGAACCCAAATAATAATTCCACTTCTTGATCCTGATAATGGTGGATTAAGTACGATCGATACAACAATCATTTCAGACTCTTCGGTTATTCAATCTATGCGCGAGGAAGACGAACGCATGGTAGATGAAAGAAAGAACATGGTTGACTTGAAAGAACGTGAAGCTGATGCTGCCGAAGAAGATGCTCGCGAAGCACAGAGAGAGGCTGTAGCCGCCAGAAAAGCAGCCGAACAAGCAGCACAGGAAGCGGTAGCAGCGCAGCAGGTTGCGGAACAGGCTGCTCAGCAAGCTCAGGAAGCTAAAAAAGAAGCTCAACAGGCTGCTGTAGAAGCAGAACAGAAAAAGAAAGAAGCTCAGGAAGCTGTAAAAGAAGCTCAGAAAAATCCACAGGATCAGAAGAAACAGGAACAGGCTGAACAGAAGAAACAAGAAGCACAACAAGCTGAGCAGAAGAAAGAAGAAAAACAACAAGAAGCTGAACAAAAACAGCAAGAAGCTGAGAAAACTACAATTATAGCTGAACAAAAGCAGGAAGAAGCAGAACAGAAGCAGGAAGAAGCGGAACAGAAGGAGGAAGAAGCTGCTGAAAGCCAAGCTTTCGCTGACAAAAAGCGGACTGAGGCCGTTATTGAGCGTACAGCTATAGCTAATGACCAACAGAAAAACATATCTGATGCAATCAGGGCTGCTAAAATAGTCACAACATATGGACTTAAGCTCTCTGATGTTGAGAATATGTACTCCTCTATCGTTCTCATTGACATAGCGAACGGTAATGTTGTCAAAGAATCTCCTGTATCAGTAATTCTTAACAGAACGATGTTGCCAGTTGATAACGGATTTATAGCCATTGCCGGAAAAAATCCGGATGCTGATTATCAAACTTCTGCTATTAAATTAGTGTTGCTTGACAATGTAGATATGGAGATTATCAAGCAGAGCGAAGAGGATGTCTCTTCTAAATCGATTCTTCTTGAAAATAACGATACAATTTATGTTATCGTCAGAGATTCAAACGGCTGGGTTCTTGCCAGCTACGATAAAGAGCTTACACTTAAGGCAAAGTCAGAAGTTAAAGTCATTGAATCAACGCCTGCGATTATCTCTGATACAGGTATTGCCGTTACTTCATCCGAGGGAACTGTTGTTCTTCTTGACCCTATTACATTAGAGAAGAAATGGTAATATCCGACTGAAAAGAAGAAAGCCGCCCAAGCTAAATGCTAAGGCGGCTTTTTTTGGGCACACGGACCATTGCCCTAATACTATTGTCACAATACTAGTGGCTATTTGATGATTTTTGCCTGTGCACGTTTGTATACATCTTCATACTTCTGGGCTGAGACATCCCAGCCGAATTTCTGCTTCATTCCCCGTATACGCATAGCTTTTATATGCGCAGGCTTATTATACCAAGCGTATACAGCCCATCCGGCAGTGTCGAATATACTGTTCGGCGTAAGATCATCAAATACGAAGCCAGTTCCTTTGCCGGTTGCTTCATCGTAATTGGAGACAGTATCGGCGAGCCCGCCAGTACGTCGTACAATAGGAAGCGTACCGTAAATAAGTGAATACATCTGATTCAAACCGCACGGCTCATAACGAGAAGGCATCATGAAAAAGTCACTTCCAGCCTCAATAAGGTGACTTAAAGAATCGTTGTAACCTATAAAAGCACGGAAATTCGGAAGTTTTGATTGCAGAATGTTTATTTCATTCTCACACCATGATTCACCAGAGCCTAGCACTACAAACTGAATGTTCATCTGTGTGCACATACGATACGCGCATCCGTATGTAGGAGCAAAAAGCTCCGCCACTCCTTTCTGATCAGCAAGACGAGTTATTATGCCGAACAGAGGAACGGACGGATTTACTTCCAGCCCCATTTTCTCTTGTAACGCAAGTTTGTTCTGTAGCTTTTTTTCTATAGAGGACGCACTGTACTGTACGGGAATCTTCTTATCTTTTAATGGATTCCAGACATTTGTATCTACACCGTTCAAGATACCTTCCAAATCATCATTGCGATTTCGAAGTATTCCATCCATTCTGAAACCGTACTCGCTACGTTGTATCTCTTTTGCATACGTTGGCGAGACAGTCGTTAGCATATCAGAAGAAACAAGACCCGCTTTAAGGAAATTCACATTATCGTAATCTTCAAAACCAGCTGAATAAAAATGACACCAATCAAGACCGAAAAATGGATAATTTTGTTTGCCATAAATTCCCTGGTATCCAAGATTATGTATAGTTAATACGCTTGCTGTATGAGAAAACTCTTCATGATATCTTTCATTGAATTTTAACAGAACAGGCGCAAGTGATGCAGACCAGTCATGAGCATGAATAATATCAGGATACCATCCTAACTTACGGCAAAGCTGGAAAACTGAATGACACAGAATTGAAAAACGTCGCGGATTATCTGAAAAATCGGGTTCTTGATGTGTACCGTAAATACCGTCCCTACCAAAACTTTGCTCATGATCAATAAAATATACCGGAATATTCTTTGCTCCTGGTAAATTTGATGTATAAACAGCTGTCCAAACTTCGTCATTACCACAGTGAACGCACATAGGACCATCAAGAAGCCGCAGTTTATCCCTAGAAATTCTATAGTATCTTGGCATAATAATACGTACATCATGCCCTAATTTTTCAAGTTCTATGGACAATGCAGACACAGCATCTGCAAGTCCGCCTGTTTTTGCGAAAGGAACAGCTTCCGAAGTAACCATCAGTATTCTCATATCAATCTCCTTTTCACGATTTACATCATTCTATTGGATTTACCATTCCTGAACTGCTTTTATGAAAGCAGTACGGCCTCCTTCTATAGTCTGCACTGAAGTACAGTATGCAAGACGGATATAACCAGAACGGCCGAATCCTGTGCCAGGAACTCCGAGTATGTTATATTTTTTAAGATGATCACAGAATACGCCGTCAGAAGTTTTTCCATCAGGGATTTTTACTGTCTTATTCTCCGGAACTTTGCAGAAAAGATAGAACGCGCCTTCTGGAACTGCATATTCAATACCGGCTTCGTCCATAATGGATGTAAGAATCTTTTTCCTGTTCTCGTAAGATGAATAGTCTGCTTTTGCGTTCCAGCAGCTAACGATTACGCGCTGGAAAAAAGCAGGCGCGTTCACATAACCAAGCACCCTTGTAGAATAGATGCAAGCAGCAACAACTTCCTCAGCGTTAGAGCAAGCCGGATTTACCGCTACATAACCAAGACGTTCGCCAGGCAAACTTAAATCTTTTGCAAACGAAGAAACAACTATTGAATCGGTGTAAAATTGGAATACTGGCGAAACTTTTCTTCCATCGTAGATTATGTTCCTATAAGGTTCATCCGCGATAAGATACGGCTTGCGGCCAGTTCTGCCAGCATGCTCCTCCAATGTGGCGGAAAGCTGCTTAATATCATCATCTGTGTAAACTTTTCCTGTAGGATTGTTCGGAGAGTTTATAAGAACAGCCGCAGTATGCTCATTAAGAGCAGCTTTTATCGCTTCAATATCAAGCGAAAAATCTGTTTTTGTAGTAACAGGAACAAGCTTTCCGCCATGATTTGACGCATAAGAACGATACTCCACAAAAAAAGGAGCAGGCACAATAACTTCGTCTCCATATGACAGAATCGATTTGAAGACTGTGTTTATTGCGCCTGCGGCACCTACTGACATCACGATATTCTCGCCTTTTACAACCACTCCCTGCTCCTGCGAGATTTTTTCTGCAATCGCACAGCGTGTTTCCATATATCCGGCGTTAGGCATATAACCGTGTCTTGCTTTGACTGTAGATAAGGCTTCTTTCTTCACAGCCTCAAGAACTTCTTCCGGTGGCTCCAAATCTGGGTTTCCGATACTGAAATCGTATACATTATTTTCACCGTATTTCTTTTTCAGTGCGATACCTTCTTCGAACATTTTTCTTATGAAGGAAGATCCTTCCATAGCCTTTTTTATATCTGGTGAAATTGCCATAATTAACTCCTAAAATACTTTATAAAACTTAGATATCTAAATATTACCAACGCTTCACTCAAAAGTCCAGATGAAATGTGAATATTTGAAAAATACTTTTTTTGGTGTTACAATCAGTATGAATTTCTGTTTTAATGAGTGCATCTTGAAAACTCTTTTCTGGTGGTTTTCTGTGATTGACTTTTCATTTCAGAGGGAGATATGAAAAAACACAGCCAAGGAAAATATTCTTTCTTTCTTGCAATGCTGCTATTGACACTTGCCGCCATGCCCTTGTCAGCAGAAAGCATATCGGTTCCTGCATACATAATCGACACCGTTTTCAACAGCAAGCTCAAAAAAGATGAAGCCGCATCCCTTTCAAAAGGAGAAATCATAATTCGGAACATCGGCAATTACAGAAAGATTTGCCTTAAGGAAGACCTGTCCGACAAGGCAGCCTTAATCAACTCTGATTTTAAGAGGATAAAACCATCATATCTTGCGGAGACTATACAAATACGTCCGCTCACAGAAAGTGCCGCCGGAGACATTCGCAAACTGCACGGAATTCTGACAGATGTTTCAAATTATACAGGTATACCTTATTATTCAACATATAATAAAGTTACCATCAATCTTTATGCTTCCGTAGAGTTAAAAAAACATTACAGGATCGGTGATAACGACTTTCTAAACGTGAATTTTGAAATGAAACCTTTCAATATATTCAACACAGACATAACTGCTGAAAGCACATCAAGGTATCTTTTCTACAGGAATGTGAACACTACTTCAATAAAATACAAAGGCTTTATTACATGCGTTGATCCAGGCGAGTTTGTGGCATACATTTATATTTTTAACTGCGGAAACTGGCAGATAATATATGGAATTGGAGGAGCTGATGCCCCATCGTTTTTTTTCTTCAAAAGCAGGCTGAACGCCGCATTTATCGACAGAATAACATCGTTATACAAGTATATGTGCAAGTTTTTGAATTAATCGTTATGTAGCATTTCGTTTAATTTTGTGTTATACAATTATGTAATAGAATGCTTCTTTTTGGGGTGGTATTTATGAAAATCAGTGCTAAAAAAAACATCCTGTTTTTTATGTGTGCATTATATCTTCTTACGTTTTCTGTATTGACGGCCGAAAACAATACGGTTCCAGACTATATATTAAAATCTCTTTTTAACGATAATTTAAAAACGGAAGAATCTGCATCTATTGCAAAAGGCGAAATAGTAGTAAGAAATATCGGGAACTACAAAAAAATCTGCCTTAACGATGTTTCTGACAAAGCTGCAGAAATATTAGTATGCTATAAAAAGCTCAAGCCTGCGTATCTTGCAGAGACTATCCTTATCCGACCGGTAAAATCAAACACCTCGGATGAAATAAAAAAACTTGATGATGCCCTTGCAGATGTATCGAATTATGTCGGCATTCCTTATTATTCTGTCCGTAATAAACAATGGTATGATTTGTATTCATCCGCAGAAGTTAAGAATCGTTTTTTTAAGGGCAATACAGAATGCATAAACGTAGATTTTGAAATGGAGCCTTTTGGCAGCATAAATACAGACATAACGATAGAAAACTCGGCACAAAGCCTGTTCTATACAAGCATCAACACATCAAAAATCAAATACAGCGGTTTCACATGCATAGATTCAGGTGAACTGATATCTTACATCTATGTATTTCAATATGGTGAATGGCAGATAATATACGGAATAGGCGGGGCAGATGCTCCTTCTATTTTCTTTCTTCAGGACAGGATTGAAACATCATTTGTAAACAGGATAACTACTTTCTGTACTTTCATGTGCCAGTTCCTAAAATAATTTAGCGGAGGAAATCAATTCAGCATGTTCACAGACGTTATAATACTTGCTGGTGGCTTTGGAGAAAGGCTTTGGCCCGCCTCCAGCGCAAAATTCCCCAAACAGTTCATGTCTCTTGAGGACGGAGCTTCTTTTTTGCAGACAGCCATACAACGGGC
>JAEEGL011986242.1_pt1 | contig 24667 bp, 11 predicted proteins | sample 9134231 | NCBI WGS metagenome assembly JAEEGL01 (sample SAMN16246548, study PRJNA631951) | gut metagenome | biome: gut microbiome; feature: rumen; material: fiber-attached | host: Bos | place: Iran: Karaj | collected 2018-10
ATTACATCTCATCATTTTTTTTGTAATTTTGTTCAGATTTGTGCGTATTGAGTTTTAGTGATAATAGTAATTTTGCTGACTTCAGAGATGCTTGCTAAAGCTTCTCCACGAAATCCATAACTAGAAATGTTATATAAATCTTCATCAGTTTGAATCTTTGATGTAGCATATCTTTCGAGTACTAGATCTATATCTGAAAGTTCAATTCATGTTCCGTCATCTTGTACGGATATTAATGATTTTCATCCATCATTTACCGAGATTTCTATATGTTGAGCTCATGCATCTATGGAATTTTCAACTAATTCCTTCAAAATGCTCGAAGGGCGTTCGACTATCTCTCAGGCTTTGAGTCTGTTTATTACATAATCAGGTAATTTATGTATAGCCATATTTATTAATTTAATTTAAATTGTATGTGCGGAATTATATTATAAGTTTACGTAAAATCAACGGAAAATAAATAATTTTGAATTTTGTTTGAAATTATTATTGCAATTTGTTATGGAATCAATATAAGGGGATTGTTTTTGGATGGGTGTGTAGCTTAGTCGGTAGAGCAGATCCCTCTTAAGGATAAGGTCGTGGGTTCGAATCCCACCCCACCCAAATTATTTAATCGAAAAATATTGATAGCGTGGCTATCTTTTTTTATATTATTTTTTTTGTGTGGTTATATGTCAAGTATAAACTTATAATTTTTATATAAAAACTTTTAATTTTTATCAATTGTTTATATTCGTATAATTTTTTGAATAAATAGCAAATGAAAATTGAAAAATCAAGACTTTTTTTTTGCATTTTATGATGTAAAAAATAACATGTTTGTGTTGTTTTTTTTGTGTTTTATAAATTGATAGTAAATCTATGCAATTAAAAAGTAAAAAAATTTGTATTTTGAGTACAATTATTGTTTATTGTGCCTCGTTTTTATTGCAATGTAATTTTTCACTTTTTCAGACTCGAGCACAGGAAAGTAATATTCCACGTGTAAATATTGTAGCTGTATTGGTTGATGATGAGATTTATGATTCAATTTTTAGTAAATTATCTCGATATACTACAAATTATGTTCAACAACAATTATCAGACACTAAAGCTTTAGTTATGCCCTTAAATTTGGATAATATTTCTGCTTATGATATTCATCGTATGATGGAAAATATTTATTTTGATTGATTAGAAAATGTGAATTCTTCTTTGATTTGATTGATAATGGTATGAAATATCCCATTACCGGTTGTTAATCAGGCTTGATATGTTTTTCCAACGGTGTATCCGTATGTTGATTTTGAAAATCAAAAATATGTTTGGGATGATGATTCTCATTATTTTGTTCCAAATTGAAATTTAAATTGACAGGCTGAGATTTGGCATTGATTGATAGACTATGATGATGATATTCAGGCTTATTTGGATTTTTTTGATAAAGTTAAGAATTATTATGAAAATCCTGATTCCTTTATCTGAGATAGTATGTGGTATGAAGATTTTATAGCAAATAAAGAGTGATTTATAAATGAATATTTTCAATATTATAGAAATAAAATGATGTTTGGTGAAGATTTGAGTTATCAGAGATATTCACCATTGATGAAGAAAATTTTTTGAGATTCATCTATTGATACGTCGTTAGAAGTTTTAGATAATCTTCAGGATTCTATTTGAACTTCGTTTTCTTGAATGGATGCGGATAGTATAAATACTCTTAAGAGTCAATGAGATTGATTTCATACTACAAAAATAATAGAACAAGAAATTAAAGATAGTTATTTGGCAGATTATAATGAATTGTTTTCTAAGATTTGATTATCTAAAATGAGAGAAAATATTTTTGCATGATGAAGGTGGATAAAAACGTATACGGATTCTAAAGGTCAAAAAAGTCAGATTGTTAATGCTGATAATAGTTCTGCTAAAATTCAGATGAAGGATACTTTATATTTATGAAATGAAAATTTGAAGTGAGTGTTGGAAAATCTAAATGATTTGATGGAAGAAATGATAGATGAAAAAATTGAAAATGAAAAATATAGTATGGATATAGTTATACCAGTTCAGTTGGAAGAGAAAGAGGGTAAAAAGGCTTATCTTCAGTGTTTTACTTTTGTTACGCGTTGGGAAAATTATTATTTTTGAAAAGATGCTCGTTATATAAATGATCCTAAAGAACTTTCTATTTATAGGTGAACGTATAGAAATTTGAATTCTTTGAATTGAATATCTTATAATAGTTTGATGAATTCATATAATCCACCAAAAAGCCAGATAGATAATACTAATTTAAGATTAAAGTCAATTTGAGCTTCTTATGATATTTTTTCAACACAGGTTGAATGAAATAGATGATACAATAATTTTTTAGTATCTGATGATCTTGATATTTTTGATAAAAATAGAGCAAGGGCACAAGAGGAAGAAAAAACTACTTGTATTCAATGATTGTGTACTGTAAGGAGAAAGTCGTGGCCAAGTAATTGTGATGATGACGATGATGATTGTGAGGATCTTAATGAATTTGCTACAAGGTGGCGATGATGAGCTTCTGCTATAAATTTAGAAACTGGTAGTATATCTAATTGAAGGTATGGGTTAAGTGGTTTTAAAGCGACTGATTCATGGAGGCCAATATTTGATATGTGATGATTTCAATCTTTATTGCCATGAAATGATGAATGAAATAATGGTAGGTGATGGGTTAATTGAAAATGAACTTGACCACAAAAGGCGGCAACTAGTTATAAAGCATATACTAAATATGCAAGTCCAACTCAAAAAGATTGATGGAATACTGCTTGGTGGGGTTGGAGAATTTTTACGAATCATATGTCTAATGAACATACATCATTTTCTAATTTGAATTATTGGAACTTAAGTTCTAATGTTTTGAATAATTGGACATTTGCTCCTTCGTCAGAGTCGGATAAAATGTTTACGGTTTCTACAAAATCTGAAAATGGTTGTTGATCAAGTAAAACTTATACTTATAAATTTTTAAGTTCGGTTATAAAACATGATAGTACAACTGAGGCAGAAATTAATTGAATAGATTATGATAAATATTGAGATACTTGAGAGATATGAATGAATAATGCTAATATTATGAAATCATATAATGTTGTGTTAAATTCAATTACTTGAGTATTGGATGATTACTGAACAATAGAAAGTGTATTATCTTGAAATATGCAAATGATGTTGAATTGGAGTGGAGTGAATAGTGTTACTTGAGTTAATCAAGCGTTATCAATGATGAATACTATAATAACATCTACAAAATCTAATTTGTCTGAATTGTATGCTTGATTGAGTTCTTTATCACTTGATGAAATTGAAAATGTTTATTGATCAATAATATATAATTTATGATGAGATCCTTCGGTTTATATGTGAAATTATTCTGATGAACTTCAGAAAATTTCATTACTTTCTTGATGGATGTCTGATATTTCTCAAACTTCATCTTTAATTAGACTTAATTGATTAGATTTGATAGATAAATATGAAGAAATAATTAACTCAATTAGGGAGCAAATGTCTCTTTGGAGAAATTATGCTGATGAATGGAAGTCTATACATTGAGTTAATGAAGATTTATTAGATAATATTACTGATAGATTTTCTGAAGATATGTTTACGGTTTCAGTGTCTGAATCGGAGGTTACTTCTGGTATGACTGCTGATGAATTAAGCGCGTTTAATGAATTAAGTGACGAAGAAAAATGATTAAGTACTAATTTTATTAGTTTATCTAGTAGTAAATATACAGATTTTCTGGCTTCTTATACAATAATAAATAATATTTTTGGAAATCTTATAAAATCAGATTTAACGTGATTGGCTATTGTTAATGTAGCTAAATCAGATTCATATTTCTTGAATCGGATTTCAAGTAATCATGTGCAGTTTGATACAGCTTTAGATTCAGAACGAATAACTAATTATGCTAAATGGGCTGCTAAGGAAGGCTATGATACTCCATATGTAAGATTAAACCAAGATATACTTCAGTGAGTAGTCTCTCATGAGGCTTGAATGAATTTTTTGACTCCTGATAGACCGATAGATTCGCCTCGTTATGTTAGTATGCAGTCAATTGCATGAAATGAAATAAATCTTATTTATCCAGATTTATTTAAGGTTGAAGTATTTGCTTTAAGCGGTCATAATAGTAGTGGGTTAGATATTCATATTTTATTGTCGAAAGAAGAAATTAAAGAAAATTTGATAAAATATTTGAGTGGGAAAGTGGTAGAATATAATGCTATTTTGAGATGAGAATATGATAATGCATTGTCTAATAATGCATATTATCAAAAATTACAGCCTTTTGATATGTTAGCTACTCCTGATAAGTTATCTCGTTCTTATGGTTATTTTACTTATGATGAATTTATTGAAGCATTATGATGAGAATGAATGTTGGATGTTATAGCTGATATTTTGTATTATCAAAATTTAACCAATAAAAAGAAAATTAGTTCATCTGATGTATCAACTGATATTAATTTGATTAAACAAAGTTTTAGTTTGAATGATAAAAGGGAAGAAGTTTTGAAAGATTATTTGACACAATGAAGTGAAATAGATAAAAATATAGCACTTGTTATCCCAACTTATGAGATATCGTGATATGAGGTTGCTTATGTGAATTCTAATTGAAAAGATTTTATAATTCCTACTGATTCAAATAATCAAGTTGATGAGCTGTCTACATTAATTTCTTGAAATAACGTTTTAAATTGAACTTTTAATTTAAATAATTCGAATAATATTTTTGGTGGTAATCTGTGAAATCAATCATGAGATGAGTGTAATATACCTTTAAATTGAGTGTTACCATTGTTTGTTTTGAGTTGAAATTCAATTGGTTCATCACCTTGGTTTGAATGATTTAATTGTCGATTAAGGCAAACAATAAAGAATCCAGTAAGTATAAAACTAACATTTGATAGTAGTGTGTGAACATTTTTTACTAATTGATTATCTTGATTTCTGGAAGAAGTGGTATGAAATACCTTCAGTTCTTGGTGGAATTCGATGGAAAGTTTTTGAGATGATATAAGATGATTGTTTTCATCGGATTGAGTTAATTCTACTCATTGAAGTGATTCTATTCAAAAAATATCAGAATTACAGACGAATGCTGATAAACATAATCAACAAAATATGATTTCAAATGATTGAATATCTAATGCGTTTTCTACATTTTCGAGAAATATAAAAATTAGTAATTCTAATTCTTTATTATCTGATAATAATCCTATTAGTGAATTAAAGATTTCTTCTATGGTGGATGTTTGAAATATTACTGTGGTATTTTCTAGTACATGAGATGGTTGTTTGAAGTTGAATAATTACAGCTTGTGTAGTTGAAATCAAATTTCTAGAACTTTTAATCCTAAAACAAATCCTTTAACGAGTCTTATTTCTTCATACGATCATAAAGCTTGATATTCTGCATTAGATTTAAAATTTATGTTATGAGATGATTATATTGAAAAAGTTTATAAATATACTGTAAGTCCTGGTGAGTTAGATTGGGCTGAGATTAATGTTGCTAATGATAAGACATTAGCCTGAATGTTAACTCCTATTCAGATTGTAGGTTATGATAAATATGATAATCGTGTGTCGTGGTGACTCGAAAATTATGATATTATTGTTTCCCAATGAGACTTTTTGAAAGATGGTGTGTATCAGTCTTGATTTACTACGAATGATTTTAGGGATTTGGTTTTTTATTATCGTGCTCCATCGGATGCTGTAGATAATAGTGAGGCTGTGATTCAGATTGTAAATTCTAAGGATAATAGTAAATATTTAGCAACTTATCGTCAGAGAATTGCTCAATCATCACTAGAAATAACTTTAGATTGATCTGGTATATTAGCTAATAATGTTCTAAGAACGGGTAAAGTTATTAGATTAACATCTAATGAAAGTATTTATAATCGCATATGACATATTGATGTTTCTAAACTGCATTCAATTGAAATAGAATTAAAGGATGTTAGATGAAATATTATAAATTATGATAGTCAGTTTTCTGTAACTTCTCAAAAATGATTGGTAGTGATTTGACGTCCATCTTTAGATAATAGATGAAAAAGTGTATTTTTGGAAACATCCCGTGGTAATATTTCGTGAGGTAGAGCTACGATATATTATTATCCTACAACTGTTGCTTGAGATGATGTAATTAGTATTAATATTCCATGATTGGAAACTCGTATAATTGATTTGTCTATTTTGCCATCATCATGGGTTAATACGCAAATTATGATTGAAAATGATGAGCTTAACTTATGAGATTCAATTGATGTTGAAATATTTTTATCGGATAAATGGTGAAATTTAGTTGATGGATCAAATGTGGTTAATTTATCTTATGATGATGAAAAGTTAGAGTTTGTTGGAATTTGATTTAATGTTTGAGAGGTGAGTCTTGTTTCGAATATTTGATTATTATGAACAGGATGAATATCTGGATGAACATCTGGATGAACATCTGGATTAAATTCATTTTGATTAGTTGGTGGATGATTAAATTGAATAAATAATTTTGGTAGTTGATCTACTAAATTAATTAATTGAGTATTAAATTTAAATGTAACTAATTGACATTCTAAACTAGAGGTGCGTGGTATATGAGCTTGATTGTCTTATATAATTTGATGAAATTCTTATGCTAAAATAACAGTTGATAAGCATCTGTTTCCGGATTCATGATTAAATATTATGTATTTAAATTATTTTTGAGATGATTGGTGAAATCAGTGGTGATATTTTTCAAATCATAATAAATATATTGAGTCATTAATGAAAAAATCAAATAAAATAATAACAACTACAACTCAATTGGTTTCTGAAGATAAAATAAAAAGAATTATTTGGAAAGTAGAACCTTGATTTAAATTTTGGAATCCAGATAATACAGATACATTTTTGGCGGTTAAAAATTGAAGAATTGATATAAGTGTTTGATCAATTACTAAAATGGTTTTGAATTTACCTTCCCTAGAGTGGATGTCTGTAAATGAAGATACTATGTGATCAATTCTTACCAGTTCTGCTTCTTCTAGGAATTATGTATTTTTTATTCCAAGTGATGATAGCTATAATATCCGTAATGGTGTTTTGTATAGTTGAAATGAGTCTATTTTTAGTCTTTTAAATTGAGATATATGATTACAATTAACTCAGAATACTATTTTTAATTGAGATAATGTTTGGAGTATAGTAAATGATTGAATAAATTATGGAAATATAATTGTTCATTTTCCTAATTTTATTCCAAATGTTTCAAATTTTGATCTTCCTTGATCTCGTTATATTATCAATACAACGTTTACAAATGGATCTACTGCAGATATATCTAGTGTATGAATTTTTGATGCTCAGAGTAATTTTGAACTTATGACTAGTTATAAGTCTATTCAGAATTCTAGTGATATAAATGAAAGTATTTGATTTGTATGAGACTTTAAAAATATTACTTTATTTGCTGAATGAGAAATTGTTGGTGAGGCATCAAAGAAATTTTGATCAGAATTTGTTATAAATTTATGAGATCCTGTATTGTCTAGAAAATCGTATAATGAAAATATCTATGGTACAAATTATGATTGATGAATATGACATGAAATTTTTGTTGATTCAGAAAATGATATTGTAAATACACATGAGATTGATTTTAATAATGATGGTTTAAATGATTTGTTAGTTGTTTATTTAGACTGAAGTATTAAGTTAGTTAAAAATTATGGTGCTAATCCAAGTTTAAGAAATATGCAAGAATTGATGCGTATAGCTGTGCCAATAAAAGATGTTTATGTTTGAGATGCGGATGGTAATAATTATGAGGATATTATTATACATACACAGAATAATCAGATTAGAGTATATTTAAATCATAATTGAATATTTGATGTTGATTGAAATGTTGCATGTTTAAATTTAAATGTATATGATTGAGAAGTTTCGTTAACTCCTAGTAATTTGTCTGGAATGTATCAAATATTCGTAGAAGATATGGATATGGACAATATTATAGATCTGGTTACATATGATCATAAGTGATATATAAAAATATTTTATTGATGAACAACAAATTGATATTCTAATTATTTAAGTAAAGAGAAGTATGCTTGTGATACATGATGGTATAATAGACAAATTTCAAACACGCAAGTAATAACGGCATTATGAGTAAACGTTACATCAGATAGAGTTTATGATAATAGCATGATTCGTTGGGTATGAATGGAAAAATCTGATATTGAGATATCTGATAATGAGCTTTCTGATTTATGAATTACTATTGATACAAATCGTTTACAATCAATGGTGAAAACTAAGGATAGAAAAGGAGATGGGTCTATTACTACTGTAATGAATGAAGTTATGAATAATTTTAATGTTGATAAGGCTAGTGAGCAGTTTATAAATGAATCGTTGAAATATCAAGAAGTCTCATTATTTGAAAATGAATTAGTTTGATGAAGTGGAAATATTTATACTTTCTCTCCAATTAGTTATTTAACACCAGATTCTATTGAAGATAAAGCTGAAGTATGGAAAAATTATTCTGTTAAAAATGGTGGATCTATATTGTCTGACGGAGATATTGTTACTGTTACAGTATCAATTAAAGCTAATCAATCTTTTGTTTGATCTTTTGGTGATATTATTCAATGACCACGAAAAATATATTATGATGATAAAAATATTTTTAAATGAATAACATTTATTAGTAATAAGAAAGGTGCTGTTGTAAAAAAGAAGGATTGAAACTTTTCTTATTTGATTGATAATATTTCTTTAAATGCTTGAGAGACAATGGTGTTTACTTATGATTTGGAATATACACATTTACCATTAAAAACACTTACTGTTACTCATCAAACATTTTGGTCGAATGATAATTTGCCTGACATAAAGCTACAATCAACTGATTGATGTGAAAAAGATTTTGATGTGTTTATTAACAGTGGTTCAAGACATTTTTCAAAGCAAACAATTTTGTTGCAAGATATGATAGAAAGTATTTATGAAGATATGAGTGATAAAACAGAGGATTATGCTGATACAATATCTCAAGTATGATCTGATGTTAATCAATTGCCATGAATGGTATGAGATAAAATTGAGCGTAAAAGTGTTTTATGATGAGAACCTGTTACAATTAGTGATGATATTGAGTGAGCTCAAACGTTAAGTGATTTATTTGCGCAATGATGAATTAGTTTAAATTTAGATTTAAATTTATTTGGTGAAAAAACTAATGAAATAGAAAATATAATAGATGATATTACTAAATGAATGTGTAATGGATTTTCTTTTGGATGATCTAATAATTGTAAATGATTACCTGTTCCATTTAATCAAGCATTTTTAGCACCAGGTAAATATAATCTATTTGGTTGCCGGGATTTACCTTTGTGACCATTGGAAAATTGAATTCCAGTATTTCATTTTCCTGGTACTTTGCCAACACCTGTTGGTACTATTCCATTCCCATGGTGACAAAAATGACCATGAGATCAATTTATATGGGTTCCTTGATGAGTATATCCATCCCTTATTAGAATATATGCAGCTCCAACATTAACTGCTCAATTATGATTGGCTATTTGTGTTTGACCATATTCGATTTCTCATCTTTTTCCTTCACCTCTTGGTGATGTTGTATGAAATTGTGTGGTGTTTGCTATAAAACCTCAATGTAAAAATTCAGAATCATGAGCTTGACATTCAGATTCTCCAAATGAGATATTTTCACCGATTGTTGAAGATGTGAGGGATAGCGGTTCGTGTACTTTAACCCAAAAGTGACCGATGGTTACTGATAGAGGGTATCGTTCTTCGCCGTTTAATTTATATTCATATTCAGCTTCATCAAATTCTTCTAATTTATGAGGTTTTAGTTTTGAATGAACTATGCAAACTATTTTTTGATGAAACGGAAGTCCTTTAGGTAACTTGTTAAATAATGCAAATCTTAATGGGGGAATTAGTAATTGAACAGAATATTCAACAAGTTTGTTATGAATAGTTAATTTGGAAACGAATTCGTTTGTTGGTTATTTTGATGATGAGGGTAATCAAATAGGAAATAGCTCTATTGAGGCAAAAAATTCGATTATGATTGGTGATGTAGATATTTTATGATGAGATTTTAGTGTGAATAAAATTAGATGATGATTGCAGCAATGAGTAAGAAAAATGTTGATTGATAAGTGGTTAGACCCTCAGATTAGATATATAGTAAATCAGTTGACTAAAATGCATGTTACTGTGAAATTTCCAAATTTTGATGAAATGTTTGATAATGAAAGAAATGTTTGGCAAAATATTATAAATGATTTTGGAAATATTATGGGAGATGGTATACAAGATATTAATGAAAAGTGATGAGAATTATTTAATTTTGGAACTTTATTAAATTCTTGAAATGTCTTTGATACTGAGTATTTAAGTTTATGAAAATCTCAATATGCTTTAAATCAATTTAATTCAGCTTTAACTAATCCTTTTGAATCTTTAGCTAGTTTAATGAATCAGAGTAATATTTTTAATATTTCTACTGAAACTTTAACGGTTAAAGTGCCAATGGTTTTCCCTGAAGATATTGCTTCATATAGTATTTATTTGCAGCAGTGGATTGATGTTAATTCAAAAGTTATTGATGATTGGAGAAGTGCTGTAAATGCATCACTATCGTTTTGTGTTAGTATTAATGATGAAACGAAAAGAGAAGAGTGTTATGAAAAAGCTCAAGAGACAATTGCTTCTTTTGCGGAATTTGAGCAGAATAACTGGCAGAAAATATTGGATCAAATTTATATAAATTTACAGATTCTTCAACAATATAGAAATTTTCCGTTTGAAATGTATGAACGAATACATGTGATTGATAAATATATGGATGAGATAGCATCGTTAGTTTCCAATACTATATGATATTTATCATCGCGGGTGGTTACGAATGAAGAGAGATTTGTTTGATATATAGATGCGATAATATTAATTATGAATATTATAAAAACGTATCAATTAATAATTGATTTTTCTATTGAATGGTGACAAAATTGTGGTAATTGTGCTAATGATACTTATGATCAATATTCATGTAAACTTTCCTTATTATGTGATATGATTGAATTACCAATAATTCAGATTCCAAATTTTAAAATACCTAATATTACACTTGATTTATCAAACATTGATTTATGATTAGATATAATCTTACCTAAATTTAATTTTAAGACTATTAAAATTGATTTACCTGATTTACCAAATTTGCCGGAACCTCCATCAATTTGAATTGATATTGAATGATATACTTCAAATAATTTCTTAAATATTTTATTGAATTCATCGAGTATAAATATTCCACAATTACCTGAACCACCAAAACTTCCTGAATTACCTTCATTTATTCCTCAGGTAGAATTTGAATTACCAGTTTTACCTCCAGCTCCAGAATTACCAAAACTTCCAAATAAAATTGAAACGACTATAAAGTTAGCTAATTTAATCTGAAAGATATATTGTATAGTTAAGTGAAAATTTGGTTTGGTATGAGAAAAGTCTGTAAAGGCTAAGATTGAGCAGTTGACACAGAGAACATATGAAGTAAAATGGATTGATAATATTATGGATTTTACTAATCGAACAGCAGCTCCAATTAAAAATTATTGAGTTGATTATGAGATATCATCGTATGTGGATTTGCAGTTTAATTTTTCTGATTTTTATAGTTTTATGGATATGGTTACAAAGCAGATAAATGATTTGAGTACAACTCTTGTGCAGGATGGTGTTGATTATGTGCAGTCTTGATTTAATGTTATACAATCTTGATTTAATATTGGACAGTTTTGATTTAATGTTGGACAGACTTGATTTAATATCTGACAAACATGATTTGTTATTTGACAAACATGAATTAATATCTGACAGACATGATTTGTTATTTGACAAACATGAATTAATATCTGACAAACATGATTTATTATTGGACAGACATGAATTAATATCTGACAGACATGATTTGTTATTTGACAAACATGAATTAATTTCTGACAAACTTGATTTATTATTGGACAAACATGAATTAATATTTGACAGACTTGATTTAATATCTGACAAAATAATATAAATTGAATTTGAGCTAGTAATAATTTTAATTTTAATATAAGCTATAATTGAGAGGTAAGTGATGAGATAGAATATGTTGATTATAATAGTGCAAGAGATAGACTTCAGGAAGTTTTGGTATATTTTAAAAATGAAGCAAGTAGTACATCGTTTCTTGATAGTTTAAATTCTTCGATTAAAAAGATAGAAAATCAAATAAATAGTTCAACAAATGTAGATGCAAATATTAAGTGAATTGAATCGTTAAAACTTGATGTTTTAGCGTATTTAAGAAATAAAAATTCTGAATATGATCAATTAGCAGAATTGATTAATAATAATTATTGATGATTTTTAACTATGGTTGATAATCAATCCTTTGATGAAACAGATTGAGATAATTTATTAACATTTAATGTTCAGCTATTTAATTTAGATTGATCTACAAAGGAGAAATTGACTAATTTGAGAAATAAAAATCCTTATAAAGATTTGCTTGATAATAAGAGAGATATTGTTGATGGATATTGGAATGCTATAATATCTAATTCTGCAGATGATTTATGATTATCACAATCTCAGTATTTAGTATTGAGAAATAATATTTGAAATTTGAGAAATCAGGTGGCCACTATGTATTCTGTTGTAAAGCCAGCTCAATCTACGATGTTAGCATTAAAGGATTCAAGTTTTTCAACAGAAAAAACTATGTTTGCATCTAATTGAACTTCTTTATGATGATGAACTGAGACAAAAATTTCTATAGATCCTCAGGTCTTTTCTAAATGAATTTATGAGAAAGTTGTGGACTGAAGTGGTGCTTGAGAGAATTTGGTGAAAGTTGTTTATTCTGATTCTTTTGCTGATGAAATATGAAATCAATATTTTCAAACTAGTTATTCTCAAGACCATAATTTAATACTTCGAAATAATGATGCAATTTATTTAAAATGTGCTAATCAGATTTGTGATAATTGATGAAATCATTTTGAATCGTATTTTATGCGTCATGTTGAAAATGTTCCATATGAAGAAACACGAATTTCGTTTGATAGTGATACAAAACTTAAAATAGCAGATAAATATGAAGAGGTTAAAAATTTTAATGTGAGATGACAGACATATGATACTTTATCATTTTCTTGGACTTTAGATAATGTTGATGCATATTTATTAAAATTGGTTGAGAGAGTGGATTATAGTTATGAAAAAGCTGATTATACGGATGATTCTGTTAGGGTTCGTTATGTTCTTGCTTTACCAAAATGAATTGATTTGGAGTTTTTATACCTGAATAATGTTAGACTTGAACTTTTAAAAGATAAGATTGATGAAATTAAAAATTTATATGGTTCTGATTTGGTGGAGATTGTTAATTATGATGTTAATAAGCCGTGATATATTACTATTTCTAATTTAGATAGAAAACGATACTATATTCGTGTGGCAGCATTGTCTTTAGATGATAATACTTATAATATTGTTTCGCCTCGATCAAATCAAATTGTTGCCTGAAGACAGATAGTATGAGATGATCTATCTCCTTTATGAAATGGTGAACTTTATAGGCCTAGCACTTCTGAGATAGTTAGTGAATGAAATAGTTTGTATTGATATGTTTGAACGAGATATAAGCTTAATATCAACCGAAAAGATAATGTTGCTTTGTCTTATCTTAGTATTTCTAAAGATGGTCAGCTTTTAAATGAAAAATATACGTCTGATTTGATGGATTCTATAAGTGTTGATATTGATATTCATGATAAAGAGGGTGTTGAAACATATTATTCAGTTTGAATTGATCAGTTTGGTAATAGGACAGAAAAGAAAATAACTGTTAATTATGATATTCCTAGTATAAATATAACCAATATTTCAAAAAATTCTGATTTAGAAACAGCGTCTGTATTTGCTGAACTTTCACAAGATGTGGATCAATGAAATGTTTCATTTCAAAGAAGAAGATGAAATATATGGAAAACATTAAAGACAAAAAATATTGATCGTGCTGATATTGATATTTGAATGGGTGAAAAAACTGTTGTTTGAGGTCCTTATACTGTATGAAAAGATATTGCTATGTATGATAAAAGTGGAGAAGTGATGGCACTTATGAATCCAGAAACTGCTGAGTTAGAGTTTCAGTCTTGATACCAGAATTCTTTAGATGTTAAGGTTTTTGTTCAAAATAGTGCTGTACTTCAGTTGTATAATACAATGACTGATAGTTTAGTATTTTCTATTGCACTTCCTATGAAACAATTGATAAAGTTGGAGGCAGAATGATATACTATTAAAGATTTGTCTAATAGAAATGATATGTGAATGTTTAATTGATGAAAAGTTGTATATAAAGATTGAGTAAATTTGTTATTTATATCTCCAACATGACATTTATATAGTGAGCTTGGTCTTGAATGATGATATAGTTATGATAGAGAGCTACAAGCAATAGTTTTAACTTTATATCAATTATCAGATTTACAAAAAACTAATCCTATTGTGGTTTGGCTTAAAGTAGAACCTTTTACTGTGTGATAATGTGAAAAATTTGTTAATAAAAATGTTAAAAAATGTAATTCTTAACTAGATTTTCTCTTGTAATAGGTAGTGGTTTTGTTATATTTCTAATCAGATTTTATTTTGTTCTTTATGTAGTATGGTTACAGAGTATACATTACCACCACATAATATAGAAGCTGAAAAAGGTGTAATTTCTTGAGCTTTAATGGATAATGAGACTGTTCGGATTTTTGAGTGAGATGGAATTACTTCAAAAGATTTTTACCAAAAAGAGCATGCTATGATATATGAGGCAATTGCTCAACTTTGGAATGAAAAAAAAACTATAGATGTGGTAACTGTATCTGATCAATTATCAAAGAATTGAAATTTAGAAGTTGTTTGATGAATTGATTATCTTTATGAATTATCAGCTTTTTTAATATCTACTTCTCCATGTGTAGAATATAGTAAGATAGTTAAGGAAAAATCTTTATTAAGGCAGATATTGAAAGTTTGTCAACAAATTACTTGAGATGCATATGAACAGAAGGATACTGTGGAAATTTTTGATAGTATTGAAAAAAGGATTTTTGAACTTACGCAGAATCAAGTATGAGATAATATTTTAAGTATTGAGGAAATATTGAGGGGTAGAGTGGAGGATTATATGGAGATAGTTGATCATCCTGAAAATTTTAATGCAAATAAAGTTAATTCGGGTTATCATCAGATTGATGAAATGCTTACATGATTTAAACCATGAGAATTGATTATTTTAGCAGCAAGGCCTTCAATGTGAAAAACAGCTTTTGCTTTAAATTTACTTACAAATATAGCATTGGAACAAAAAAAATCTGTTGCTATGATGTCGTTGGAAATGAGTGTAGAATCTATAGTGGATAGAATTATGTCTGAGGTTTCATGAGTTCCTATGTATAAAATTTCAAAGTGAAATTTGGATAATGCTGATTTTGCTCAAATGGGTGAGGCTATGGAAAAACTTTCAACAGCTAATATTTTTTTGGATGATAAAGCATGAATAACTGTGCCTATTCTTAAATCAAAATTAAGAAAATTAAAAATAGAAAAAAAACAATTGGATCTTGTTATTATAGATTATTTACAATTAATGCATTCAACAGCTTTTTTGTGAAATAGAGTACAAGAGATTTCTGAAATATCTCGTTGATTGAAGGAATTGGCAAAAGAATTGCAGGTTCCAATTTTAGCATTATCTCAGCTTTCTCGTGCGGTTGAGCAGAGAATTGATAAAAAACCTCAGCTTTCAGATTTGAGAGAGTCTGGTTCTATTGAACAAGATGCTGATGCTGTTTTGATGCTTCATAGGGAAGAATATTATGATCCAGATACAGATAGAAAATGAGCAACGGATGTTTGTATTAGAAAAAATAGAAACTGAGCAGTTTGAGAGGTTGAGTTACATTTTGAAAAAGAAATTATGAAATTTGTGGAAAGAAAGAAAAATGAAAATCATGGAGATGGAACATATTAATTTGTTAATATGTAGACATATTTAGACAATATAGACAATTGAATTATTTATTCCGTTTTTTTGATTTTTGTTTGAATATGAGTCTATAATAATTATATTATTTTTGATTTATATGGATGTTTTTGTTATGTCAGAAATATCTGATTCGATTATTACAGAGTATAATAAAAATCCCGTTCATTTTTATGAAATGAAAGATTTTGATGTTTCTCGTCATGAGTGAAATTTTATATGTTGAGATGATATTAATGTGTATTTGAAGTTTAAGGATGATATTATTGAAAATTTTAGTTTTTCATGAAATCCTGGGCAGGTAAGTATGGCTTCATGTAGTTTGTTGGCTGAAATGATAGAATGAAAAACTGTAGATGAAGTTATGAATCGATGATATGAAACTTTTGTACAACAATGATTAGAAGTTTTGCCTAGGAGAAGAAGGGCTGTGGTTATATGACTTTTATGAGTTAGAAATGCTATTCATCAACGAAGAAAGGATAAAAAAATGGATTCCGATGAAGTTATAGTTGAAGAATTTGAAGATATATTGGATGATTAATTTTTATATTTCACAATAAAAAATGGCAAGATATTCTGTTTCTCAAATACAGGTTTATTTGCAGTGTCCTTTAAAATATCGTTATCGCTATATTGATAAAATTCCAACTCCTGAATTTGTTGAAACTACAGATACATTACTTTGAACTTTAGTCCATGAATCACTACAAAATTTGTACAATAGTATAAATATTTTTAAAATTCCTACAAAGGAAGAATTTATTGCAAGTTACTATAATATACGAACTAAAAAAGAAAAAGAGAATGCAGAAAATTGATGAGAAATATTGAATCATCACTCAGATTTAACTATTGATGATTTTAAACGTAGATGAGAAGTTTATCTTTCTAAATATTACGATAAGCATTCGCCATTCAAAGATTTACAAGTAATAAGTACAGAAAAACTAATTTCGTTTCAATTAGGTGAATGAATAAATTTTCAAGGTTATATTGATAGATTGGATAAGTCTTGAGATACTTTTATAATTAATGATTATAAAACAGGCAAGAACTTACCATCTGAAGATGAAAAAGATCAATACATTGAACAACTCACATTATATTGATTATGAATTCAGCAAAAATATGCAAAATATTTCAAAAAATTAAAGGCAAAATTATATTTTTTACATTTTGATATAGAAGATGAACGAGACATTACTTCTGAAAGATTAAATGAAGTTAAAAATAAATACTTGAATATAATTTGAGAAATAGAACAAAATAAAGTTCAATATGCAATGTGAAGTAAAAAAATATTTGAAGCAAATCAATCATCTCTTTGTGGTTGGTGTGATTATCAATCGATTTGTCCGTTATTTTCCACTATTAATTCTGATGATGAAGTTGAATGAGAATTGTCTGATGAGAGTATTAGGGTATTGGTTGATGAATTTATAGAAATTAGTAATAAAATTTCAGAGCTAGAGAAGAAAAAAGACTGATTGAAATGAATTTTTCAAAAATATGTGATGAAAAAAGATCCAAATGATGAAAAATCTGATTATATTTTATGATGAACTAATCAAGATTTAAGAATTACAAAATCTTCAAAGATAAATGTACTTGATAAGGATAAATTTCTTGATAAAATTAAGTCTTTGTGATTGTTTGAAGAATATGCAGATATTTCATGGCAAAATGTAAATAATCTATTTCTAAAATCATGAAAAGTTAGATTGAATGATTTTGTTTGAGCTATTGAGCAAGATATATCTTTTACAATAAAGAAACAGAATAAAAAATAGTATAATTTTGTATATTTTTGTTAATATTACTTGAAATAACTAGACAAAAATTTATACTCTTGTCTAGTTTTATTATTCTTAATGAGTTATGAAAATTGTTAAGAATTTGATTGCAAATATTGTAATTTGTGGAGTTCTTTTGTTTGTGTTTAATTACTATTCTTTATGAATAAAAATTACCTTTACAGATGCAGAGGTTAGTAATTCTATAATTATTCTTGTGTCTACATTTTTGATTCTTTGATTTGTATTTCGAGTCTTTAATTCACCAGTTAAATGGATATTAAAAACATTATCTTGTCCTGTTAATTTTTTGACGTTATGATTAGCTTCTATTGCGATTAATGTATTAATTTTTTATTTGTTTAGTTATGTTGTAAATAATTATATGGACTTGTGAGTGGTGGTTCAGTTATGAGCAATTTGGCAGACTTTAATATTGTCTGTTATTATGTGAGTTTGAATAACGGTGTTAACAAAAATCTTGTAATAAATTCATTTGTTTATTTTATTTCCATTTTATATTTAAATGAAGCGTTATACTGTTACTAGAAATCAGGCAGCTAATTTGTTATGAGTATCTACAAGAACTATTGATAGATATGTTAAATCTGGTAAATTATCGTATAAAAAGATTGCTAATAAAGTAATTTTGAATGAGGAAGAATTAGCTGTTTTACAGAAAGAATTTTCTTCTTTGCGTCAAGAAGTTTCTACTGAATTAATTTGAGATAAAGATAATTCATTATCTGTAAAACCAGTATCAGATTTGACAACATTGGATCAAAAAATTGATAAATTTTATTTGATTTTTCAAGAAAAAGATAAGCAAATTGAAGAAAAAAATAAAATAATTTTTTTATTACAGCAGAGAATAGGGGAGTTGGAAGCAAAGATTCAGACAATGGTAGCTTTGCCTGATTATAATAAGGAAAAACAACAGGCAATCGAAGAAAAAAAAGCATTGGAAGAAAAGTTAGCAAAACTTAAAGCTAGGGTGAAAGAACAAGAAACTAAAACATATGTGGTTATTGTTTTTGCAATAATATTTATTATTATAGCTTTGTATTTTTATTTTAAAAATGTTCATTAATATTGTAATAAAATATCATTTATTATAATAAATTATTGTTTTATGATAATTTCAAAAGCTTCAGATTTTTTAAATAAAATTGTTGATGTAAAAATTGATAGGCCATTATGATCAAAACATCCTAAACATTGATTTTTTTACCCTATAAATTATGGTTTCATTCCATGAACTATAAGCTGAGACTGAGAAGAATTGGATGTATATGTATTATGAATTTTTGAGCCAATAGATAATTTCACTTGAAAAGTAATAGCATACATACATAGAATAAACGATAATGACGATAAATTAATTGTTGTTCCGGAATGAATTAATTATTGAGATGATGCTATTAAAGCATTAACAGAATTTCAAGAAAGGTTTTTTGAATCAGAAATATTTAGATAATTAAAATAATTTCTAATTTATATTTTTTGCTTATGATGAAAAAAATGTTTGTTTTTGTATTATCTTTTTTATTATTCTTTTTGGTTTGATGTTGAAGTAAAATAGTTGTACAATCTGATGTCCAAAATGTCGAAGTGGAAAAAATATAAACTGATACACAGATAGATGTTAGTTGAGTTTCAACTTGAGATTCTTTTGTTGAAGAATATTGTAAAAATAATTGATGAAATATAAGAAAACAAATGTTGCCTGATGGTTACTCTATCTCTTATTGCTTTTTTGATGATGGATCTTTTTGTGAAATCTTGTTGTATAAATACTTTAATTGAAAAAAAGCTTGACTTCTGTAAAAAAAAACTATAAGTAGTTGTCCTCCTTAGGAGAAGGGGATAAAGTCTAACAAAAAATTAATTATTATGGGAAAAATTCAAACAGTTAATGGATTACCTAATTCTAATCAAACTCTACCGGATTTTTTTAAGCCAATTGGATGCCGAGTTGGAAGTCCATTCTATAAATCTTGCTTTATGCAGGATTATTGCATGTATTGTGCTATGCATGGCCATCATGCTTTATTGAGTACGGATGGTATCGAAACATTCCTTGTCAAGGATAAAAACGGGACACCTCTCATGTATGCTTATATTATCGTAGCGGGTGGTAGTGTGTATACCTTGATGGAAATTGGCGAAATGCAAGTATATGAGGTAAGTAAAAATAAAATTTTGGTAGAAAAAGTTGAATACCATCGTTTACCATTTGCTGACACTGAAAAAGGTTTGGCCATTATGGTGAGAAACGATGAACATGAGCATTATGTTCATGAACTATGGTTACGTGATGCAGAAACCGGTAAAGAGACCCGACTGGACTTCTCTGGAGGAACTCTGGAGGAAGGATACGAGTTTCTTCAAAAAGAAGGACTCGTTAAATAATTTGGTCTGAAAATTTCTACAAAGCTCTGCAATTCAGCAGGGCTTTTTTATTTACAAAAAAATCTCTTGCAAAATAAAATTTATATTTGCTTCTTCCAAACGTTCTAAATCATCAAGACAATCGCGACATATTTCATACATAACTTCATTTTTCTTATCTTATGAATATTTATAAGGAAATCAAAATGCTGAATTACATCTAAATTTTCAAATTTCTTTAAAAGAGTAAATGAAACTAAATTATTTTCATTTTTAGATGTATAATAATGAATATATACGGAATTACGTTCTCATAATTTACAATCTAGATGATAACGTTTTGTATTATAAAACAAATCTCCGACATTATTTGTCCAATTTTATCATTTAGATTCAGCTTTTTCACCGATTAATTCAAATCTTTCTGTTAATGCATCAAGATACTTATAATATAATGCCATGTATATGAGAATAACATATGAAACAATTATTCTAGTTTACCAACCAATTTAAATTCTCATGAATCTATAATTTTTGCATTAATAAATTCTCAAGATTTTAGTGATTTTCAACTAATCTTTCACCAAATCTGTTTCATATTATCTGTATGACCAAACCATTCATCTCATTTAATCTCATCAATTAATACTTTTCTTATTCATCATATTTCAGCTTTGTTATTTTCTATAGATCATTTCTTCAATAGCTCATTCATTTTCTCCCAGCGTTCATGTTTAATTTTTGCAGATATATCGTCTTTTAGCTGTTTATATGCAAAGGTTCATGGACGAGGAGAGTATATTCACATATAAATCATATCAAATTTTCCAGCTTCAACTAATCTTAAACTTTCATCAAAATCAGAATCAGTTTCTCATGAGAATCAAATTATTATATCAGTAGTTATTGAAATTTTTCTCTTTAGTCACTGAATTTTTTCCACAAAGTTAAAACAATCTTCTGCTTTATATCCACGAAACATTCTTTTCAAGACAGTATCAGAACCAGATTGAAAAGGAATATGAATATGGGGACATAACTTTTCTTCATTTTCATGTAAGGTTAAAAGTTCATCAGAATAATAAGTTGGATAAGGTGAAGTGTATCTTAACCATTCTAATCAATTCAATTTTAAAACTTCTTTCAAAATAGTCAAAAATTCGGGGTGTTTATTTACAATTTGTCCAAGTAAAACAATTTCTTTTGCTCAATTTTTTAGATGAGATTTAACTTCTTCAACAACTTGTTCTACACTAAAATATCTTTCTAATCACCTAGCATAGGGTACGATACAGTATGAACAAAACTGATTACAACCAGTGGAGATTGGTACATATGCAGTAGTTTGGTGATCTGACATATTAGCATTTTCTTGAGGAATTATTTTTTCATATTCATTCAATAATTCTGTATCATATTTCAGTCAATTATATCAGATTTTTTCAAGCATTAAAGGTAAGAATCCAGTATCATCAATTCTAAAACATAATTCTAAATTTGGGTAAGTTTGTTTTAGATTAAAGAATAGGGGATTGAATGCATGATTGATAAATACCATATTTTCGAGTGAAGTTTGTTTATGATCGATTAATTCTTTAATTTCATCATTTTCAGATCAAATTACTTTAATTTGATTTCATTTTGTGGTTCATAAAAAATTTCCACGTTTGAATTGGTCTGAAGTATCTTTTTTTAAAATATTCCTAAAATTATGTTGAACCATACACCCAGTAATCCAAATTTTTTTATCTTTTTTTACATCTTTTAAACTTCCTGTGATTTTATCTTCAGCTTTTTGACGTACAGAACATGTATCAAAAATTAAAATGTTAGCATCATTTTCGTTATCAACATATTCAAAACCACAATTTGTTAAAACAGATTTGATTCTTACGGAATCCGCATAGTTCATTTGGCATCCGAGTGTGATTATATGAAATTTCATTCACATTCAATTAAAAAAATAATAAAAAAATCAGTCTTTTTTATAATGATTTTCTTTTTATTTTCTATTTATAATATATTATTCAATCATTCGTGGATAATGTTTTTCAACTTCCCTCATTAAATTTTCTGGTCTAATTATACCAAATTCTGTTATAATTCATGTAATACATTTATGTGGAATCCTATCAAATGCGAAATTAATAATATTTAATCAATCAGGTGCATCTGGTCGTAATTCTTTTCAGCTTCTAGTTTCAATTCATATATTATCTACTACATCTATCTTTAGCAAACTTCAAACGACATATAGTGGAACTCAAGAATTCCATGCAGATAATCCTATAGAAAAGCTTCAGATTTTGTTGATTACTGTTCAGTCTGGTTTTATACAATCAGATCATAAAAAAATTTCTTTTATGTCTACTGTATTTCATTGTGTATTATCTACAAAAAATCAAGCAGAACTGTCTACTACCATGGTATCAGGTATTCCTGCGTTTAATAAATCTTTTGATGTTTTTCTTCATTGATATAGTGGTCTAGTTTCAGTATTGTATACATGAATTTTTTTTCAATCGTTTCGTGCTTTAACTAGTATGTCAATTACTGATTTTGAATGACAATGGGTAAAAATATTGTCTCAATCATGGATTATTTCAGCTCAAATTGATGGTCTAATTTCTTCTTCATTTTCAATCCATGATAAATATTCAGCAAAAGAATCAGCAATTTCATCGGCTGTTGCTCAGTTTTTTAGTTTCGATTTTGCATATTTCATAGCATTACGTAATAATGGTTCAGTTTCTCTAGCTTTTATAAGTAAATTTGATGATTTTATGAAAAAATCTTTCATTTCTTTTTTACTATTAAATTTTGATCCACGAAATTTTTTTTCCATAATTTTACAAGCTTCTCTAGCAATGTTTGTAGCTCACTGTATGAAAATATTTTGTATATTGTCTGCAACTTTTTTTATGTTTTTTAGGTCTGTCATTTTTGTGAGACTTTGATTAAAAATATTATTTATATTATATTTAAAATAGTTGGAAAAAGCAAAAAAAAGTGGATAAATTTAATATTTTTTAAATTGTATATAAATCAAAAATCTCTATATACAAGTATATATTTAATTCTTCTTTATTTTTGATTTAATTTTTATGAAAATATTTTCTGCTGAATTTTTAAAAAGTGTTGCTGATATTAAACAATGTCCAAATTTAAATTTGTCAGAGTTTGCATTTTTTTGACGTTCAAATGTTTGAAAATCTTCATTGATTAATATGCTAACTCAAAGAAAAGATTTGGCTAAATGCTCAAAAATTCCATGAAAAACTAAATTGTTTAATTTTTTTGTTGTTAATAATTCTCGAGTGATTGTGGATTTGCCTGGATATGGATATGCTAAATCATGAGAAAAAGAAAGAAAATGATGGCTAGATTTTACTCAAGAATTCTTAAGTACTAGGAAAACTTTAAAGCATACATTTCTTTTAATTGATGGAAGTATTCCTCCTCAGAAAATTGATATAGAGATGATTAAGTGTTTTATGGAGGAATGAATTAAGTTTTCTATTGTTTTTACAAAATTAGATAAATGTAATCAGAAAGATTGTAGTAAAAATCAAAAACTTTTTGGTGAAGAAATGAAAAAAATCTGATTAGATTTGTATAATAATATTTCTGTCGATAATATTCATTGAAAATGAAGAGAGGAACTACTTTCCTTTATAGAAGGGATGTTATAATATTTATTGTTTAATATAATTTGTAAATATTAAAATATTATTTTTTATAAAAATGTGAAAACTGATAGTTAGAGCATTTTTCGAAATTTATATTGTATAAAATTTTGAATAAATTATTTTAATACTGTAAATAAAAAATGAACAAAAAAATGTGAAGGTTTGTTTATAGGATAAACAATTATCTGTATTCAGAGATTGCTTATTCAGCATTGTGGAGTCTTACCAAAGATGATGTAATGCAAATGAACTAGATCGCCTTTTGTGTTAATTATTGAGGAGGAGGATTGAGTTTTATACAGAAGTTTGTGAGAATAAATTTCTTTATACAACTCAATTTAATAAGAGTTGGCTGGCGGTCTAGATAATATCTAGATCCGTCCGCGTATTTCCTGACGGATTTTTTTTATTTTGAAAAAATAGGAAATTACAGTCTTAAATATTATGAAAAATAATTAGAAATTTCAATTTAGGAAAGGATTAATCCTGAGAATCTCTCAATAAGTCATCGCTTCTCAATGTCATGGATAGCATAAAGTTGAAAAATCGATTCACAAATGTTTGAATTTTCATAATGAAGCTTGCATTTTATTTATATCTCATGTTGGAGTGCGTAA
>JAEEGL011756469.1_pt1 | contig 24666 bp, 22 predicted proteins | sample 9134231 | NCBI WGS metagenome assembly JAEEGL01 (sample SAMN16246548, study PRJNA631951) | gut metagenome | biome: gut microbiome; feature: rumen; material: fiber-attached | host: Bos | place: Iran: Karaj | collected 2018-10
CTGCTTGTAGTCAGGATGTGCACAGTTCTCGATGATGCACTCTGCACGCTGGATGGGACCCTTGCCACGCAGGTCGGCGATACCCTGCTCCGTCACGATGATGTTCACATCGTGTTCTGAGCTGTCCTGATGGCTGACGAAAGGTACGATTGAGCTGATTACACCACCCTTAGCCACAGAAGGACAAGTAAAGATACTCAGGTAAGCATTACGAATAAAGTCGCCAGAACCACCGATACCATTCATCATCTTCGTACCACTGATATGGGTAGAGTTCACATTACCATAGAGGTCGGCCTCAATAGCGGTGTTAATAGCGATGACACCCAGTCGACGGATGATCTCAGGTGAGTTCGAGATCTCACTCTGACGCAGGGTCAGGTGATCCTTGAAGTAGTCCATATTGTCGTAAACCTGCATCAAGCACTCGTTCGAAACGGTGAGTGAGCAAGCAGAAGCATCCTTCACACGACCATTCAGCATCATAGCTACCACGCTGTCCTGCAGCACCTCGGTATAGATGTTGAAATCGGGCACATGCTTGTCCTGACCTAAGGCACCCAGGATGGCATTGGCCGTTGAACCCACACCACTCTGCAAGGGCAGGAACTCCTTGGGGATACGACCCTTGTGCATCTCTTCTACCAGGAACTCAGCTGTCAGGAATCCGATCTTATCTGTTACAGGATCGCTGTCCTTGAAAGCACGAGCCTCATCGGGGATGTTACACTCTACTACACCCACAACCTTCTCCTTGGGGATAGATACATAAGGCACACCGATACGATCGCCTACATGCTCGATGGGAATTGCCTTACGATAAGGAGGATCCAGCGGCTCGTAAACGTCGTGGATATACTTGGCATTGGGATTATGGAAGCTGTTCAGCTCCAGAATCACATGCTTAGCCAACTTGGCAGCTGTGGGCGAGATACCACCAGCAGCAGTCAGATAGACATGATAGTCATTACCTACCTCTTCAATATCGCACACCTCAAGGATGGCCCAGTCCAGCGGACCATAGAAACCATAACGCAACTCCTGTGCCATGTGACTCAGGTGCAGGTCGTTATAGGGAATCTCTCCCAGGTTCACGTGCTTACGGAAATCGGGGTTGGTGGTGTATGGGGCACGATACAGGATAGCCTGGGCATTGGCCAGATCACCATCGGTACTCTGACCAGTAGAGGCACCTGTAAAGATAGCCACCTTGAATTCGCGGCCAGCCTCATGCTCAGCTATGGCCAGTTTTGCCAACTCCTTGGTTGTTGCCTTGGCCACACCAGCTGGTGTGAAGCCACTCATGGCGATATGATTGCCATTCTTAATCAATGCCGCAGCCTCTGCGGCAGTCATACGTGTATAAGCCATTTTTATATGATAATTATTTCTTCATTTGCAGATACCACTTGCCGTCCTTCTCCTTCTTCAGGTCCATCGGCTCATTCTTTGTCGTGCCATCACTATAGGTTACTTCGTAAACCAACTTGGCAGTGCCAGCCTCCTCGTTGATCTCCTCAGAGACGAACTTGTAGCTGGTAGGATTCTTGCTGCTGGCCGTCTCTGTCTCCTTACTCTTCTTGACCTTCTCCTCAATCATCGTGATATAAGCCTCTTTCTGCTGTTGCTGATCCTCAGGGAAGTAGATGCAATCCATATAACCACGATAGTCCTCATTGATGGCACAGTCCAGAGCCTTCTCAGCCACGCCACGGGGTGAGTCACTCTTACCACAACTTACTACAACGGCTGCCATTGCGCAAACCAAAACGGCAAAAAACAATTTTCTCATAACCTTTATCTTTTATTTGTGAAACATAATCTTCGACTCCAGGAATGCCGACGAATGGATGTCCGACGGAAAAACGCACTTTGCCTTCAATATCGGCAGATCCACCGTATGGCGCTCACCAGTAACGAGCTCCTTCCCTGCCTTTCGGAATGCGTAGGCCACCAGCTCCGTACAATACATCTTCGTCGAATCGGTGTCATCATACTCATGGTCGAACAACACGCGCTTCTTGTATTGCCTCATCGCCACCTCAGCAGCCCGCCTCGCAATCACCGAGTCTCGCGGACGACAGACCTCTCCGATCAGCGTAAACTGGGTCGAGAAGAATCGCTCGGGCGCCTCCATCTTCACCCTGTCCTCGTCGCCTTCATAATCCGGTTCGCCAGGAACGGCATGCACGATCATCTTCACGCCAGCCGAATCCACCACGATACCGATATGCGAGTATTCGCCCTTTGTATCCGCTGCCAACACCACCTGACTGGTGAAGCCTCCACCTCTTCGAAACACCACATCTCCCGTCCTCAACTGAAAGTCTTCGGGCAGGATATTCCTGTACGGTTCCCCTGAAGTACAGCCCGCCAGCAGCAGACAGGCAAGCAAGAGTTTCTTCATTAATGCGTGCAAAATTACACAATTCCCGCAGAACCGCAAAACAATCTACGATTTTTTTGTAATTATGCCATAAAAAAGAGGCTATTTCCTAAGATACTTCTTTCCATCACGGATGAAAAATCCTCTTTTTCCTGAGGAAGTTTTAACTTCAACGCCATCCAATCCATAGCTTCTGCCTTCAGCAGAACCCCTTAACGATGGGTTGATACCCGTCGCTGTTCCTGATACGAATTTGATGGTGACGGTCTTCGTTTCCTCTCCGATCTTTGCGGTCAGTCTGGCTTCCAAAAGACCCTCTGCCGCAACATTTGTGGCATCAAACTCCACCTGTGTCACTCCATCGCTGCCAGTAGAAAAAGTCTTTTCCAGTGAAGTTTTGTTGTTCATCAGTTCACAGACGCCCCCCATACACCATTGAATTGTTGTGGGATTGAGCGTATTACTTAGAATCTCCATCGTAGCGTTTCCAGACTTCACACTTCCGTCAAGCACCACCAACACCAGACCATTCTTTGGATCTGTGGCAGGATTGGTGGCACAGTTTTTCTGGTCAGGGAAGAAACTGTCAGCTTCAGCCTGGATGGTTACTGTTGCCTGATCCTCCAACGCCTGACCACCATAACGGAATTCAAACACCTGGGCTTGGCAGAGCGATGTTACCACCAAGGCCATCAAAATCATCATACTTTTCTTCATCACTATTCACTTTTTCAATTTTCACCTTCTCACCTTTTCACTTTTAACCTGCATCACTCCTTCGTCATTATAGACAAAAGCCACAATGGACAAATGGTCAGTATTCCATTCAGAATCAAGTTGCAGAGAGTACTTGCACACATCCCTCTCACCAGCATTCCAATCGACATCATCTCCCCATGTGCCATTCACCGATGTCCGTAGTACATGACGATGCAGATAGTTCGTCTTCATCGTACCATCAGGCATCATCTGAGGAGCAACAATCTGGTCCTCTGTCAACCAGACCTGAAGTTTACCCTTGACATGCTCTGCCACCTGCCCACTCACCGTTATATCAACGATGTCCGATGACGTCAGTTCACACGTCACATCCAGAGAGACAAGCGCAGGTCGCTGCAGCTCCTGATAGACAAGTGCCTGCCACTGGTTCTGGAGAACGACACCACCCCTTCTGTTGATAAGACCCGAAGGTTCTGCTTCTACCTTCCAATAATTATAATAGGTATCGCCTAATTCTGTTCGCAAGCCGACAACCTGTCCTCCAGAATAGACAGCCAGCGGCCCTGAATGGATACTGACGGCGATGATATTCTCCTCCCCATATTGCTGTTGCATTCTAGCGATCTCCTCAGCCGCTTCAGGACAGTTGATACAACGCTGTCCTGTAAAGTCCTCTATCAGCACTGCCCGAGAGACAGCAGCCTGCTCCACCTCAATCAATCGATCGGCCTCATCCACATGGCTGCATCCACATAGAAGCAGAAACACCCACAGAACCGCTATCAGTCTTATTCTCTCCATCTCTCTCAGAAATTATAGTTATACGACAAAGAGAACCCCTTGCTGGCGGGCACATAGCGACAAACACCACCTGAACAGTTATAGCCGGCTCTTGTCCGTCCATACCCCACTTGCACACGATGCGATTTGGCCGAGAAGGTGACTGACCCCATATAATAATGCAGATGGGTCTCACCGACATTATACAGATCAGACACCGTAAACATCCAATGGGGCGCACAAGAGAGTTCCAGCAGACCAAAGGCCCAGTCGCCCTGATCATCCTTGGTAAACAGATACTGACCTTCAACCCTAAGGGTTATCTTCTTCCCCAGAGTGGATCTGACATCTCCAACAATGATGTCTGAATGAATCATACCACCTTCTCCCTCTACAGCAGTCTTGTTATAGAACTGATTCATATACATGAGGTGTAGCCTTGTCGACTTCGACACTCGTTTATCCACCTGCACATTCAGATCCTGGTAGAACATGCTGTCTCCCCATTTCCAGAAGGCTGATCCATAGCCGTCAGAACCTGCCTCAAGTCCATTCAATGATTTCCGGCTCTGATCGATGCTGTGGATATGTGAGAAATTCAACTTAACCGTTGTACCATACTTTCCTCCCAGCGGGGTCTTCCTCTTGAATGTATAGGCTCCCTCCGCCTGATAAGCCCATTCCCCGTCTGGATTTGTGGCGTATGGATAAAGGGCTGCCAGCGTATAGGTATGCTCCATGGTGAAAGCAGGAAGGTGATTGATAAACGAAGAAGTTCCTGTCATGCTCCGCTCACTCCTGAACGACATGTTATCACTGCGCTTGGCCTGTACCAGCAGACTCATACCACGTTTGGAATAAGAGCCTGAGAGCATCGCCGCATAACCACGACGATAGATGTACCCATTGTCAAATGAAGGATCCTGCGACTTCTGCGCGTATTCCGCCACCAGACTGACATTCTTCCTCTGTAGTTTGGCGCGGATATCAAAGGCATTCACATACTCAGGAAGGTTCAGTTTATGAGTGGCATCAGTCATGATATCCTCCTGACCTTCGTATTTGTTGACCCAGGAGAAACCAAGGGTGAGGAAAGTCTGGCTCTCTGCCAACGATTTCACCAGCGACTCCATACCGATCTCCACGTCAGCACCTGTAATCCAGGAGTCGTTGAGGCTCCAATAGCGACGCTGTTTACCCGTCAGAGCTTTCAGTGTCACACCATTCACAGGCTTATAAACAATGCGCCCACCTAAGATGGAATTGTCGATGCCAAGACTCCGCTCCTCATACGTACGGAAGATAAGACCAGAGCCGAACTGATCGTAGACACTTCCAGCTGTCAGTTCAAGCTTCTTCGTATGTGCCTTCACATAAAGATGGGCGATACCCCACCCCGCAAAGTCATTCTCGAACCCAGGCAACGGATGCTCCAGATACTCCAGTCTGGTGCCGGCATCTACATACTTGCTTTGCAGACTGACCTCTGCATACGTATTAGTAAGTCCCCACTCCTTATAATCTGGCGCGCCGATCTTCTCGTCCTCCTGAGGAATCAGCACATCACTCTGGATACTTCCGCTCACCACGATACCCTTATCGTCCTGAGCGACAGAAGGCGTGAAGCATAACACAAAGACAAGGAGCAGTGATAGAGAAATCCACCACTCCTGATAGCCAACAGGTTGTTTGCGTATTTCACTCTTCACCATCTGTTTCCTCACGCTCTGCTTTCTCAACTTCCGTTTCTGAACTCACCAGTTTTCTCACCTCTTCAATCAGTTCTTCCTCCTCGCCATCGGCATAACCCAAATGACGATAGACAATCTTTCCCTCGCCATCGATCACAAGCGTATAGGGAATCAACTGTATACCCAAAGCACGCTTCAGATCACTATTCGGATCCAACAGCACCTCGTAAGGCCATCCCAACTGATCGACCAGAGGCTTTACCTTATGGATATTCTGAGCCTGGTCGATGGAGACGGCTATCAGCTTGACACCCGTCTCCTCTTGCCAATCCTCATACACCTCGCTGATGGCCGACAGCTCGCGATTACAAGGCTTACACCAGGTGGCAAAGAAGTCAATGATAAAGGGCTTGCCATGGTTGGAAAGCGTATCCACACTCACTGCCTGACCATCGACACCCTTCAGAACCACCGAGGGCAACTGCGCCTGAGCCGTCAGGCCAGTCATCAGAAAGAGGAAGAATATGATTACCTTTCTCATTTCACGAGTACCTTCTTACCGTTCTTAATATAAAGACCCTTCGCTGGCTTCTCCACACGCTGGCCATTCAGGTTATACCACACATCGGGCTCATTTTCTCTTACGCTCTCCATCGTCTGGATAGAAGTGGTGCTACCACCCATCGCCACCTTATCGGCATTGACGATCTCACCAGTGGAGCTGTCGATCAGCAGGGTCACAATACTGACATTATCGGCATTGGCAACCGTTTTGGGGAGCGTCACGGTATAATCGTAACTATTGGCCTCATTCTTCTTCACCGTCGTCGGCACACTACCATCCTTGCCCGTAGCACTGGGATAGATGCCTCTGGCCACATCGTTGAACTTAATAGACACCACCGATGCCTTTTTCGACCAGTCGTACATATAGTCACTCTTGCTAAGATCCATACCAGAGTAGTAGTTTCCCTGCTTATACGGCCCCACATTATCCTCCACCACGACATAAGCAATCTTATATTTTGCAGAACTCTTGTCAAAGCCGAAGGTCGTCTTGGTACTCACCAGAATCTGCTTCTTCGTCGCATCGGTGAAAGAGGCAGAAGCCTCAATCTTCGCAATGGCCTTATCCTTCAAAGCCTTAACAGCTTCTTCAGCACCCTCCAGACTGACACTCTCGTAATCACTCGACCTACGGTTGATGAAACAGCCTGGGAAACCACCGATCATATCAAGGATTGGCGAATAGTTATCGATATAGTCCATCTCATCGCCGTAATGCAGCCCGATGCCGATAAAGTTATCAGGATACTTCTCCGACATCCGTTTAATCGTCTCTATACCACGGACACACCAGCCACACCAGGTGCCCGTACCCTCTTCCATCACAATCTTACGAGGGTATTTTTCATCAGCCGAAACCTGGAGGCAAAACGCCACCGCAAATAGTAGAGTAAAAAACTGTTTCATAAGCGTTCTATTTAAAAAGTTAATAATATCATGATTCGCCACATTTAGAATACAAAGGTACACAATCTTACTGAAACTACCAAATATTTAGAGGGCGAATTTCAAATCCAATGGTTCTGATTGGCCGTTTTTCTTTACATGTGTTATTGCTTAATTTTAAGCTAATGAGAAATTTGTTCAAAAATGGCTCAAGCCTTCATATTAACATCTTTCTTATTGATAGTCAGATAGTTGATTTATGAAGGCTTAGCCAAAAAGCCTTCATAAAGCCGTCATATTCCGCTCAAATATGCATCAAACAAGCCACAAAACAGCGTATATAACACCACAAACCATTAATTATCAAGCAGTTCCATAATAGCAAACAATAAGGAAACAGTCTGTTCCCAAGGCTGGAATAGGTCGTTCCCTGGGTGGGAACAGGCAGTTTCCTCCATAGGAATTAAGGGGAACAAATATTCAAATCACCAGACTGGCCACTTGAAAATATTTGAAGATAGCTTAAAAATGAAGGCACTATGAAGGCTCAAACACCAAGCCTTCATAGTGCAACCTCCACAATATCAATGCGTTAAGCCCCGCTATGAAGGCTGAACCCATTTTTCACATTAAATTTCACCTTACTTATTTACATCGGCAAACTTATATAAATAATAGAAACGCTCTTTGCTAACATCTGGAAGATAATACAACATCTGCGTTATTTCAACGCTATCCATACGCAACTTGTTGAATAGTTCGCTTACCATCTCATTACTTAGTTTCTTAGTATCAAACAACCAAGGCGACTCATCGCTTGGGACCCAATAATAATCCTTTCCAAACACTATTTTGTCTGCCTCATTCTCACTTGCGCCAGGAACGATTTTAATGTCTGCATTCTCGTCTGACTGGTCCAACCAGATAGGATTCGTATTCACAAGCACCAAGCAATTGCCGCAAAGCTGTCCCATTCCGAACTCAAGGCCATCATACTCCCCTAAATAAGATGAGAAACAAAGATTCTTAAATTCTCCATCTGGAACCACATAATCTCGACGACAAGTGCTTTTACCTATTGTATCAAGGACCTCTTGCGTTATTTCGGCAGGTTTCACTACATCACAATCACTTTTTTTAATGTATGCTTCTTCAGCTCCCACCCATTCACTAGACACATAGACTTTATAGAAATCTCCTTCTTCAGCCAGAATGGGGAATGCATCATAAGTACTAACATCCCAGTCATTGACTGTCCAGCCACGCTGAACACTTTCACCTTCCCAAATAATTTCTAATTCACAAATATCTCCCTCACATGGTTCTTGGGCAATCTGTAACTTTGGACTATTCTCGTCAGCCGACTTATACAGCTTTACACCATCACTTTTCGGATGTACGAACTGCTCCCAAGCAGGGACTTCAATATTCAACGGATTAGGATTAGATGATGATCCTCCACACGCAGCCAGCCCCACCACCAGCAGAGCCCCTGCTATTATTGATAAAATGTCCTTTTTCATACCTTATTTATAATATTCTATTTCTTTTCAGAGAAACCAACAGAAATAACATAGAAATCGCTAGCCCCATCCATTTCATCCTCATTAAATAAGTTAATACCTACAGATCCCTGCTCTGTCTCAATTTCATAATTCTTATGATCATCGTCATTGTTTTCATACTTTCCTTTACCATATATTGATTCCATTTTTGCAACTAATGACAAAAAACGTGTCTTGGCTTTCGGAAGCCTATAACTATTTTCATCATACATTATTATATTCCATATTTTTTTATCAAAAGCGATAGAAATATTTATCCATACTTTTACACCATCTACTGTACCTTGTACTGCAAGATTACTGTCACCATCATAAACATTTCTTGACTTCAATCCCTTGGCCATAAGTTTAGATTTCATCGTAGCAGGATCTTCTGCCAGAGATACGCCAAGAATAGCCAAATGACCATCAACGATGGCTGGTCCTTCAAAAGGAATAGAAACCACTGTAGGTTTAGCAGACGTCTTCTTTGCAGCCGTGCCTTTTGTTGCTGTACCACCCTTCTTCGTTGTTGTCGTCGTGCGCTTGGCAGTCGTCTTCTTCTGCTGTGCCATCGTTGGCATAGCAACGCCCAGCATCAAAGCTGCGACGAGTAACATAAATAGTCTTTTCTTCATTGTCTTATTGTTTTAGAGTTAATACTTTCTCGTTAATTGGATTGTTATTTGCAAAAGTACACAAAATCTGCGAAACCACCAAACGTTTCGCGGATTATTTTGATGGGGAAAGCGATAAAGGGGGATTTATAAGTACTCCATCAGCACGTCCCAGACGGCGATGATGTGGCAGACGGAACCTGCCAAGACGAAGAAATGGAAGACGGAGTGCATATACCTCTTTTTATTAATTGAATAGAAGACGGCACCTGTGATGTAGCTAACACCCTCGGCAATCAGCCAGACAACGGCAGCAGCAGATACGGTGTCGAGCAATGGTTTGAAGGCTACCAGCACACTCAAGCCCATGCCCACAAAACAGAAGGTCTCCACGTTCGAATGTTCCTTTAGTTTAATGAAACTGATGATGGTTCCCACAAGGGCACAGATCCATACGAAGGAGAAGAGACTCCAGCCCCAATAGCCCTGATCGCGCAGAGCCGTCAGTGTCAGAGGGGAATAGGATCCTGCGATGTGCCAGTAGATGGCGGCATGATCCCATTTGCGCAAGCGCTCCTTCCACTTGGAATGGTGCTTGATGGAGTGATAAAGTGTAGAGGCCAGGTAGGAGCCCAACATACCAAAGAGATAGAGGATCACACCAATACGCGCCCAGTTGTTCTCGCTATGGAAACACCACACCAGGAAGATGACACCTATCACCACCCCTAAAGCGATGCCTCCGCCATGCGACGCAGCATTCCAGATTTCCTCCTTCTTGGTATATTTGATCATATATCTTCGAACGGCATCTCGAACACGAAGCTGGATCCCCCCTGATACTCCATGTCTTGATAGACGTCACCGTTCATTAATTTGGCAAGCCCCTTGCAGACGGCCAGACCAGCGCCCAATCCCTCTGTCTTCAGATCGACCTTGTGGAAAGGCTTGAATATCAGGTCGCACTGATCCTTAGGTATACCCTCGCCTGTATCGTCGACACTGATCCGCAGCATCTTCCTACGATCCTTGGCCGACTCAAACGTACCTACCCTTAGGGTAATCGTTCCTTCGTCCGTATGCTGACAAGCATTCAGCATCAGGTTACGCAGGATCTGCTCCAGACGTCGTCCGTCGGTATAGAGATAGGCATCTTTCAGGGCTACAGGGAACTGGTGCTGGAGTTTAACACCATGGTGAACCTCGCGCTTCACACTCTCACGGGCCTTGTAGCATACCTCCATCAGTCCTACTACCGTCTTGTGCAGAGAAAGGGTTCCCTTCTGCATCATCGATAGGTCGAGGATATCATCCACGACCCTCATCAGTCGAATGGCATTACGGTTGATGTGTTCCCTCATCACCATTTTCTCTTCCTCATCCATGTGCTGTCCGGACACACCATTCAGCAGGTCGTTAAAACCAATGAGTGCATTTAATGGAGTACGAATCTCGTGACTCACATTATCTAAAAAGAACTCTTCCAGTCCTCTCAGTTGTTCATCTATTTTTGGCATTGAATTCTATTCATTTACAGTTTATGGTTTTGCAAAGATAACAACTTTTTCTTCAAACGGCCAAATTTTTCGACAACTTTTTTCATTTTTTCCTTGAATATCGTCATTTTTACACTAATTCCGAGCGAAAATCGAGCAAAATGTCGAGAATCGCAGTCTGACATAAAGAAAAGAAATTGCCCCTCGGCTATCACAAGGATACCGAGGGGCTTCGTAGTTTTAGGAATTAGGTTATTAATGTTCTTGCTTATCGCCAAGGATTCTCGAAGCCGACGGGGCCGTTCTCGAGTTTCTGGCAAACGACCTCGATCTCCTCGAAGTGCTCTTCGCCGTCCTCCCACTTCTCCTTGTAGTTGATGCAGTAGCAAGCGGTGCCCTTCAGCTCTTTCATCGTCGTGCCGTCTACGGTGTTGTAGTACGTTACTGTGAAGTCGCGGGGGTCGTTCGGAGCCAGCATCCACTGAAGCAGCTGGTTGTTGCCATCGTTCATGGCCTTCACGCGGATCGTCACCTTACCACCACGGGGAATACCTGCAATCTGTCCTTCACGATCGGTAGCCTGATCAAACTTATAGTCAATCATCAAGACTTCTCTCTTCTCAAAATCTTTCACCTCGAGGGTTACTGGGGTTACATTCTCTGCCATAATATGTTTCCTTTCTTATTTTTTACTTGTTAAACTTACTTTTTACTTTTCACTTTTCACTTCTTTTACGCCCATTCGTTCTCGAACTTCACTGAGCCGAAGGTCATCTCCTTACAGGTGATGGTGATCTCCTCGAAGTGACCCATCTTGTCTTCCCACTTCTCTTCGAAATTCACGCAGTAGCCGTTCTTGAACTCGATACTCTTCATAGCCTTACCCGTCTTCGTCTCTAAGAACTCGATGCTGCCATCCTTCGGGAGGTTGCGCTCGATCATCCATGCGAGCAAGTCGGGTGTTCCGTCGTTGAGAGCCTTTACACGGACCTGGAGCTTTCCGCCGCGGGGGATACCTGCCATCTGTCCTTCTACATCTGTTGCCTGATCAAACTCATAAGTTACCATCAGTACTTCACGGTCCTTGTAACCGTCGATCTTCATTGATACTGGAGTCTTTGCCATAATTTGTTTCCTTTCTTTAATTTTTAATTGTTAATACTATTTTTATTTGTTACTTTATTACTTTTTAGTTTGTCGTTCAGAGGTTTTATTTCTGAATCACACCGCAAAGTTACGATGGTTTTTTCCACATTCCAAGTTTTTTCTTGTTTTTCTTCTTAAGTTGTTTGGCCAATGAAAGGAGTTTTGGCCAAAACGGAGAAAAAGGCCAAAAAGTTGGCCATAAGATATAAAAAAAAGCCCCTCGGCGGTGGGCTGAGGGGCTGTTTGGTTAATCTTGGAAGTAGACGCGCTTGACGCGGTTGGAGACGCCTGTGAGGATCTCGTAGGGGATGGTGTCGAGCGTGTCGCTGAGGGCGGTGACGGGGAGGTTCTCACCAAAGATCTCTACCTGGTCGCCCTCCATACAGGGGATATCAGTGACATCGATCATGGCCACGTCCATACAGATATTACCTACGTATTCAGCTTTCTGACCGTTGACGAGGCAGTAGCCATGACGATTGCCAAGGTGACGGTTCAGACCGTCGGCATAACCGATAGGGATGGCGGCGATGACGGAGTCGCGATCGAGGACGCCCTTGCGGCTGTAGCCTACCGTCTCGCCTGCGGGGACGTGCCTTAATTGCAAGATGGTGGTCTTGAGCGTTGAGACGCACTTGAGTTTATTGTCAGCAGGTGAGACATACGGATCGACGCCGTAGAGGCCGATGCCGAGGCGACACATGTCCATCTGGCGCTCTGGGAAGTGCTCGATACCTGCGGAGTTGTCCATGTGGCGCAGGATATGATGACTGAAGGCGGCCTGCAGCTTGTCGCTACCCTCCTGGAAGAGGGCGAACTGTTTGGCTGAGAAATCGTCGAAGCCGTCGCTGTCGGAGCCCACGAAGTGGCTGAACACGGAACGCGGGATGATGGCGTTCTGGTGCTTCAGACGATCGACGAGCTTGAAGATGTCCTGTACAGGGTCGAAGCCCAGACGGTGCATGCCTGTGTCGAACTTGATATGGACGGGCCAGCCGGTGATACCCTCCTTGCGGGCGGCCTTGATAAGGGCGTCCATCAAACGGAAGGAGTAGACCTCGGGCTCTAAGTCGTAGTCGAACATGGTCTTGAAGGCGGTCATCTCTGGGTTCATAATCATGATATTGGCCGTGATGCCAGCCTTACGAAGCGTGACACCCTCGTCGGCCACAGCCACAGCGAGGTAGTCGACACGCTGATCCTGGAGGGTCTTGGCAATCTCGATGGCACCAGCACCATAGCCGTCGGCCTTGATCATACACACCATCTTGGTCTCTGGCTTGAGGAACGAGCGGAAGTAGTTGAGGTTGTCGACTACTGCGTTGAGGTTGACCTCAAGGATGGTCTCGTGTACCTTCTGTTCCAGTTGCTCTGTAATCTGATCGAAGCCAAAGGGACGGGCACCCTTCAAGAGGATGAGCTCGTTGCGCAGATTGGCGAAGGCGTCGCTGGAAAGGAAGTGGTTCACATCGGCGAAGAAGGCCTTGTCGGCAATCTGGATCCTATCGGCCTGAGCCATGAGTTCAGGACCGATACCGATGAACTTCTCGATGCCGCGCTTGACGGCGAGCTCGCTGACTTGGGCATAGAGGGCCTCAGGGGTGGAGCCGCTCTGGTAGATGTCGGAGAGAACCAAGGTGCGCTTGTTCAGACCCCTTCTTGCCTCCCCTACCTCAGGAGAGGAATTATCGCGGCGGTTCATGAAGTCGAGGGCGATGTCGAGGGAGTTGACGTCGGAGTTGTAAGAGTCGTTGATGATGACGCAACCACGCTGACCCTGTTTCACCTCCAGACGCATGGCCACAGGTTCGAGCTTAGCCATACGATCGGCAATCTGACTGGGTGTGAGTCCCATATACAGGGCCACAGCCGCGCAGGTGATGGAGTTTTCGATCGAAGCCTCGTCGATGAAGGGGATGGTGTAGCAGTTCTCCTCGCCCTGCCAGATGTAGGTGATCCTCGACCCCTTCACTTCTTTGATGAAGAGGGCGGCTTGGTCGTCGCACATCGACCAGGAGATTTTCACACCATTGTAGTTCAGGCGACGGATGCAGCGGCTCACGATATCGTTGTCGGAGCAATACACCATGGCCTCTGTGTCGTGCATCAGTTCGAGTTTCTCCATACACTTCTCTTCCATCGAACGGAAATTCTCCTGATGGGCTGTTCCCAGCGAGGTAAACACGCCGATAGTGGGCTGAATGATGTCGCGCAAGGCAAACATCTCACCAGGCTGACTGATACCGGCCTCGAAAATGCCCACTTCGGTCTGCTCGTTCAGCAGCCATACGGAAAGGGGCACACCTATCTGGGAGTTATAGCTACGGGGCGAACGGACTATCTTCTGCGAAGGGAGGAGCAACTGATAGAGCCACTCCTTGACCATCGTCTTGCCATTGGAGCCGGTGATACCGATGATGGGCACATCGAACTCATCGCGATGACGCTCGGCCAAACGCTGAAGGGCTGCCAAAGGCGAAGGCACAATCAGGAAATTGGCACCAGGGAGGAAATCATCATATCCCTTGGCCTCGACCACGAAGTTACGCACACCTCGACGGTAGAGGTCGGCAATATAACGATGGCCGTCATTACGTGCAGAACGCAAGGCGAAGAACAATGTCTCCTCAGGAAAACACAATGAACGGCTGTCAGTCAACAGCCAGCCGATCTGCGCATCGGTCTCTCCGATACGACGGGCGCCAATAAGGGTCGTTACTTTCTCAATACTGTATTTCATACTGCAAAGATAGGATATTTTTTTTGCAATTCCGCAACTTTTAACATAGTTTTATCCATGAAAGCCCGATAATCTTCAGATGCGGGGTCGAAAGGCTTATGTGCAAGCGCTGCTTTCAGCGGAGCCCACTCTTTGAGGAAGGTCTTGGCCTCATCGCTCAGATAGGCTTCCGAGAAACGCTGCCAGATATACTCCACTGCCTGGGAAGAGGGATGCAACATGTCGTCCTGAAAGAACCGGTAGTCGCGTAATTCGTCATTGAGGATTTCGTAGGCGGGGAAGTAGTTGACAGTGGACAATTTATCTATAGCAAGCAGCAGCGTGGCTTTTGAGAGCTGCGAGCCGTGATAGCCGTATTTGCGATAACGAATAGGGCTGACGGTGAGAACGATATGTACATCAGGATCCTTCTCGCGGAGGATATTAATGGCCTGCTGCAGATAGTCGGCACACTGATCTACCGTCAGCTCTTCTTCATCGAACAAGGCTGCGGGGCGTTTCTGGCAATTATCGACAATCTCGCCTGTTTCCTTCAGGCGATAGGCGTGATTGGTGCCCAGGGTGAGGAAGACGGTCGTGAATCGTGGATATTGATCAGTGAATAGTTTCTCAATAGTGTGAAGGATGGAGGCTGGATTGTACATCACGCCGAAAGGGTTCACCATAGTACGGAACTTCTCCTCCTGAAAGCGCTTCCCTATCTCAGTAGCGAAGCATGATCCTACGAAGAGCATCTCCTCGCATGGGCCTATCTCAAAGTCTGGCTTCTCAATATCGACAATCGTCCTGAATTCCACAACTCTAAACTATAAACTGTAAACTGTAAGCAATCAGCTCCTACTGATCTGCAGTCCTGTCGTGGAGAGTGTCATCTCCACGAAACGGGCGTTCTTATTGGGACTATGTGTATTCAGCATCTGCTTGATGCGGGCTGCGGCCTCAGGATCCTTGGCTATCATATAGAGATAGCCGCCACCGCCAGCACCAGGCAACTTATAACTGAGACATAGGTCATCGACGAGATCCGTCAATGCTCTGACGGCTGGTGGATTCGTTCCACTATCGAGCTGCTGGTTCTGCTCCCAAGTACGACGCATGAGCAAGCCCATCCGCATGAAGTCATTCTGTTGGATAGTCTCATACATCTCCATCGTGTGCTCCTTCATCTCTCGCAACAAAGCCAACTCATCGCCATGATTCAGAAACATCCTACGGACAATCTCGGCCAAGATCTGTTTGGCTGTGCGCGTGATGCCCGTGTAATACAACAAATGACAGGAGCGGTATTCGGGTTGGAGCCACAGATCGTTGGGCAGCCATCTTACCTGAGGACTCTGATCGAATCCCCTACCCGTCCGCAAGAGTTTCACGCCACCTAAGACACCACCGAACTGATCCTGCCATCCGCCACCGGTTGTCAACATCTGTTCGAGCATCAGCGTGCGGTGTCCTATCTCATTCTTATCCCAACCCAAGCCGCAGAAATCATTAAGGGCACCCAATACCGTTGCAGCAAGGATACTCGACGTGCCCAGCCCGCTACCTGCAGGAATGGCTGACAGCAGCGTAAGTTCGATACCACTGCCAAAGGCTTCCAACTGGGACTTCAGTGATGCATACTGAGCATCACCGAATCCGGCCAATACCAAAGCGGCCTTCGGGATGGAGAAGGGCGAGCCGACATGCATGAAATCCGTCAACTGTTCAAAGGTTTCCACCACTTCCATCGCTCCAAGGTCGATACTGCGTAACACGATACGCAGTTCCTTCGAGGGGCGCACATATGTCTGCAACGGGGGCTGACCGTTCAGTTCAATCGCGAGATTGATGACGCTGCCACCTTCCATCAGACAGTATGGCGGTGTGTCAGTCCATCCGCCGGCAATATCAATACGCACAGGCGAACGTCCCCACACGATCTGGTCATCTGCGACAGAGCTCACGGGGACAGGTCCGCCTGAGTTCAGTCGGAAACCCATCGAATCTGTCCCCGTGAGTTCCTGGCGCAAAAGGGCAAAGGCCCGCTCACTATCCCCACGGAACATGGCATCATGGATACGTGTCATCGACGGCGCATCTTCAGGCAATGGCGGTGGCAGGGGAATCTGTTCCTTCTGGAACTGCTCTGCCGCATCGGCCAGATCCAACTGATAGAACACGCTGTGGCTCCAGTTACGTGCCAAAGCACTCCAGTTCTGCTTCCGGAATGCCGCGCGCTGGGCAAAGAGCCTGCGCAGATTAGCCCGCTCAGCCAATTCATTGCTGTTCTGAGGCTCATCGATACGATAGTGGCGTATCTCATAGTCACTGTCACCGACTGGCACCACGTCGATACACTCACCGGGGTCGAGACTGATGTCCCAATCGTTTTCAGGCACACCTGTAATCACATGATCGTGAGTCAGGTGCCAATGCTTACCGATATAGGAATTCTCTATCCATACGTTCGTATTCTCTTCCGTCAACGGAATCTCAATAATGGCATTCTGTACGAAGATACTGGGATGTGGCTTACGGTCAAGATGCATGATCTGGCGCTGATCGTTCACCAGATTCTGAAGACGCAAAGTCGAGGAAATCATCTCAAGCGAAGTACCGAAATGATAGAACTCGCCACCGGCCAAGGGGACGATGGCCACCTTCAACTGACGTAGTTCTTCGTCAACAATCGAAGGATCAGTACCCAAACAACAGCCGAACTCACCATAGAGATCATATTCTTTCAGTTGTCCGTCTTCAGCTGTACATTTCCTGACAAGCAGTCTGACTGCCTTGTCGCTAAGCATCCACACACCGATATCCGTCAGAAAGAAATGATCCTTCTGCAGCTCGCCGAGAGTTGCCACCGACGGTTTCTGCAACATCTGCTTCAACACAGAAGGCGACCGGCGGCTGCTGACAAACACACCATGATTCTTTGCCACAGAGGCATCGAGCCACAGACCGTAGCACACGACATCGGCATCAGGAATCGGCTGAAGGGGCTGGGTGGCACGAATCAGCACATCGCCACTGACAATCATCGTATGGATACCTTCGGGAGACATCCGCATCATCTTCTCGTAAAGGGGCAGCTGTACGCTCAGCAGATTCTGCGAGAGTTTCTGTCCGCGCTCCCAACGGAATACGGGAATAGGAATCAGGATCTTTCCTGAGACGGCATAGCTGGGCAGTCGCTTACTTTGTCCACCTGCATGAATCAGGATACGTTTCTCGTGAGAGAGCCAATCGTCAAACTTTTCACTTTCCACTTCTCGCTTTTCACTTCTATACGTTTCCTGAAGCAGCCACGTGGTTCCTCCACCACTCCCCAGACGATGACCTACTGGGTCACAAGTACAAAAATAGCTTTCAGGACTCAGATCTGTTACCTCATGAAACGCACTCACCAGATTCGGTGGCAAAGAAAGCAGCTTTTTCATCTTATCATTCTATAACGTTTCCCGTCTTTTTCCGTTTCCATTCCAAATACAGACCGCCTGCTACCAACAAGAGCAAGAGCACATAGGCTATATAGGCAATGGTCTCTGTCATATTCACCGATTTCGGGAAGAACGACAGCTCCACCTGATGTTTACCTGGCTGGATATTCAAGGCACGCAGAATATAGTCCACACGTCCTAACTCTACCGGGTGGCCATCAACCGTAGCTTCCCAGCCTGGATAATAAATCTCAGAGAACACAAGCACACCACCCTTGTCAGAGCTGACATCATACGTCAGACGGTTTGGTTCATACGATGTGATCGATACCAAGCTGACCGTATCCTGCGGGATTGCTTCACCAAGCTGCTCTTTGAACTTGGCATCAGCCACAGCCTGATGACGCAGGTCGATCTTCCCGACGGCAGCTATCTCACCGTTGGCATTGTCCACATAATCGAGCTGGTCAACAAACCACGCGTTGCCAAAGGCATAGGGATTCTGGATGGGCACCGTCTGACCTCCCTGTAAAGGGAAGATGAAGTAGCGGGTGTTCAGCATATTCAGGACAGGGCAGATGCTGTCACCATTCACCTGCGTCATATCGCCAGCTGCTTCAGAAACACTTTTGAAGAGCGACTGCATCTCAGGATTGATGTAAGCCTCAATCATCTCCTGATAACGACGCAGTTTGGCAGCATGATAGCCACCCACACTCTTATGATAATAGGAGGTCTCGTTCTCGTTGAATGTGTTCGATGCAAGATTCAGCACACGATAGTCAAGATTCTGGTCACGCAGGATCAGTTCATCAGTTTGTGTCTTCTGCTGCGGAGCCTCACGTTCAGCCTCAGGAACGAACATATCATCGTTCAGATAGCGTTTGTTCACCGTCCAGAGATCAACGAGACAAAGCACCAGGATGATACCCACCGCATATTCTTTCTTCAGTTTACCAAAAACGACGGACAGCAGGATGCCTGTACCAGCCAGAATAATATAGAACGAACGCAGGCTATCGGCCGTAAATACGGCCTGACGCATCTCCGTCAGATTGGCCACCAACGGCTGAATATATTCAGCAGGCAAATTCTGGATGGCGTGCATCTCACTGGTAGAGATAAAACTGTCGAAGAACATAGAAGGCATCAGCGAGAATAGCATGGTGACACCACCTGTCAACAAGAATGATATGCCTACAAACTTCATCCTCGGCTTCATCTGTTCCGGTTCATCCAGGAACTTTTTCAACGCCAACATCGCGAGTAAGGGAATCGTGAACTCAGCAATAACAAGGATGGAGGCCACCGTGCGGAACTTGGCATACATCGGCACATGGTCGAGGAAGAAGTCGGTAAAGCCCATAAAGTTCTTACCCCATGACAAGAGGATAGAGAGGATGGTGACAGCGAGTAATGCCCACTTCATGGGGCCTTTTACGATGAATAGTCCTAAAATGAAGAGCATCACGACAAACGCGCCCACATAAACGGGACCGCTCGTACCAGGCTGTTCGCCCCAGTACTGACCTATCTGCTGATAAATGGGTAGGAAATCTTGGTCTGCTTTCTCCATCGCCTTCTCACTCTGACTCAACGGCATCGAGGCACCACCCTTCGTGTTGGGTACGAGCAGGGTCCATGTTTCGCCGATGCCGTAGCTCCACTGCGTGATATAGTCGCGCTCCAGACCACTACTTGTCTGATTGCTGCTGTTCTGCTTGACCAGCTCACTCTTACCACGCATCGACTCCCTGCTGTACTCCCAGGTATGATAGAGGTTCGAGAGATTGATGCTTACACCGATGGCAGCGCCCACAAAGCAGACAGCCGTAGCTTTCAGGAAACGTGCCATCTGCTTCTCCCTGATGGCCTCTACCAGCCAGGCTATCACCATCGCAATAATGATAAACAGATAATAATAGGTCATCTGCACGTGGTTCGCATTGATCTCAAAGGCCGTAAAAACTGCAGTCAGCAACAGTCCCCACAGATAATTCCCCCGATAAGCCAGGACAACACCCGCAATCATTGGCGGCAGATAAGCCAGTGCCCACACCTTCCAGATATGTCCGGCTGCAATAATGATCAGGAAATAGGTTGAGAAAGCCCAGATAATCGAGCCTAAGGCTGCCAGATGCTGACGGAAATCGAATGCTCTGAGCAGGATATAGAAGCCCAGGAGATAGGCGAATACATACCACACATTTTCAGGCAGCCACAGATGATAGATATTTACCACCTTCGTCAACAGATTCGTGGAGCCATAAGAAGGGGCCATCTGATAGGTGGGCATACCACCAAACAGGGCGTTGGTCCAACGGCTTCTCTCACCCGTTTTCTGCAGATACTCGATACCTTCCTGCCCGGCACCACGTCCGGCAGAGGCATCATGACGATAAAGAATTCGTCCCTCAATATCTGCAGGGAAGAAATAGGCGAAGGCCAAAACGGCAAACAACAGCACAGCCAAAACATCGGGCAGGCATTTCTTTATTGAAGATTGAATATTGGACATTGAATATCAATTTTTATAATTTCTGTGTGCAAAAGTATAAAAAATCTGTGTAATCCGTGTCATCCGTGCCTAAAATTTTGTACCTTTGCAGCAAAATTATGGAAGAAGCGATTATTACCAGCGTCCAGAATGCTCGTATCAAGCATGTTGTTGCCTTACAGCAGAAGTCCTCACTCCGCCGTGAGGAGGGACTTTTTGTGGTAGAAGGCCAGCGCGAGATAGAGCATTGTATCGCCTGTGGCTACAAGATTGTGGATGTGTTTACAGTTCTTTCAGAGGAAAGCGCCCCTTCGGGTCGAGCGGACGGTTTACAGTTGACAGGAGACTACTCTGTTACAACTACTACCCGTCAAGTGTATGAGAAGATGGCTTATCGCGGTAGTACCGAGGGGATCATCGCCATCGCCAAATGCAAGGAACACAGTCTATCCTCATTACTCCTTCCTCCTTCCTCATTCCTCGAAAACCAGAACCCTCTGATTGTGGTGCTCGAGAGCGTAGAGAAGCCTGGTAATCTGGGAGCTATTCTCCGCACGGCAGAGGCTGCTGGGGTGGATGCGGTGATTGTCTGCGACCCTTTGACGGATCTCTATAACCCCAATCTGATTCGTGCCAGTATCGGGGGTGTCTTCAGCGTGCCAGTAGCTGTTTGTAACTCCAAAGAGTGTATTTATTTTCTCAAAGAGCGTAAAATCCGTATACTGACAGCCCAGCTGCAAGACTCCTATGACTATTACGACTACGACATGCAAGGAGCTACAGCCATCGTGATGGGGACGGAGTCAACAGGTCTGACGCCCCAATGGCGCGAGGCCGCCGATGCCCATATCCGCATTCCGATGTTGGGGCGCCTCGACTCACTCAACGTCAGTGTTTCTGCCGCCATCCTCATGTACGAGGCTGTGCGCCAACGCCATCAGACATACAGAAAAGTAAACATATAAACAATGAAAATTGGAATGATTGTAGCAATGGACAAGGAGTTGAAGCAACTCCGTCCATTATTCCCGGAAGCCAAAGTGATTCTCCAGAAAAGTGGCATTGGCAAAGTGAACGCAGCCATACAGACAGTGGAAATGATACGACAGTACAAACCCGACGTGATTATTTCCTCTGGTTGTGCAGGAGGCAACGGCGACGATGTCAACATCCAAGACGTGGTAGTGAGTTCAGAACTCGCCTATCACGATGTGTATTGTGGCACAGCCATCGACAACACGACTGTGTATGGACAGGTGCAGGGACTCCCTGCCCGTTATCAGGCTGATCCCTATCTGCTTGAGAAAGCTATGCTTACTGGTGCCAAACCAGGTCTTATCGTTACCGGAGATTGGTTTGTCGACTCCAAAGACAAGATGCGCGAAATCATCGGCCACTTTCCTGAGGCCAAAGCTGTCGATATGGAGAGTTGTGCCATCGCACAGACGTGTTATATCAACAATGTGCCGTTTCTCTCATTCCGCGTCATCAGCGACATTCCCCTGCGCGACACTGATGCCTCACAGTATCATAACTTCTGGGACACCATCGCAGAGAACTCTTTCCATGTCACCAAGACCTTCATCGAGAGCCTATAAACTCTAAACATAAAAAAATGGAAGTCATACAAAGTTTCACTATCGACCACACTTGCCTGAAGCCAGGCATCTATGTTTCTCGCGAGGACAAAGGCTTTACCACCTTCGATCTACGCATCACGGAACCAAATAAGGAACCTGCCGTTGCCCCAGCAGCCATGCACAGTCTGGAACATCTGATGGCTACCTGGTTTCGTAACAGCCAGGCGAAGGAGGATGTTGTCTATGTAGGTCCTATGGGATGTCTCACGGGTATGTATATCATCATGAAAGGCTCATATACCGTTGAGGATATGCGCCGTCTCACCATGGAGTGTCTCCAGTGGATTCTCACGCAAGACCATGTACCTGCCACAGAGCCCCAGTCGTGCGGAAACTACCTGCTTCACGACCTCCCAATGTGCAAGTGGGAAAGTGCGCGCTATCTCGATCGCCTGCAGAACGATTTCCACAGCGAGTACACCAAACTACAGGTTACGCTCGAAGACGGCAAGGTCTTTGCCGACGCATAAAATCCATGATCCCCCGCCAGTTGGCGGGGGATCATGGATTGTTATCCTCGTTGGATATTGGCTTTCTTACGCTGATCGTGATCGAGAATCGTCTTGCGCATACGCATCGACTTCGGCGTCACCTCCACAAGTTCATCCTGCTTGATGTATTCGAGACATTCCTCGAGACTCATCACGGTCTTGGGAATGATACGGGCCTTCTCATCTGTACCTGACGCACGAACGTTCGTCAGCTGCTTGGCCTTGCACACGTTTACCACGAGGTCGTTGTCGTGTACATGTTCACCTACCACCTGTCCTGCATACACATCCTCACCTGGATCAATGAAGAACTTACCGCGATCCTGTAGTTTGTCGATGGCATAGGCGAAGGCGTTACCCGTATCCATCGAAATCATCGAACCATTCACACGACGCTCGATCTCACCTTTATAAGGCTGGTACTCCTTGAAGCGGTGGGCCATGATGGCCTCGCCCTGAGAGGCTGTCAGTACATTGGTACGCAGACCGATGATACCACGTGAAGGAATATCAAACTCAATATTCACACGCTCACCCTGACTCTCCATCGAAGTCATCTCACCCTTTCGGCGAGTCACCATGTCAATCATCTTCGACGAGAACTCCTCAGGCACGTTGATCGTCAGTTCCTCGATAGGCTCACAACGCTGACCATCGATTTCCTTATAGATTACCTGAGGCTGACCTACCTGCAGTTCATATCCCTCACGACGCATGGTCTCAACCAATACGGAAAGGTGCAGCACACCACGACCTGAAACAATCCACTTATCCGTAGAGTCCTCGAAAGGCTCCACACGCAGGGCGAGGTTCTTTTCCAACTCCTTCTCCAGACGGTCGTTGATATGGCGCGAGGTCACAAACTTACCCTCTTTGCCGAAGAATGGCGAATCGTTAATGGTAAAGAGCATCGACATCGTAGGCTCGTCGATGGCAATAGGTGGCAACGGCTCCGGGTTCTCCAAGTCGCAGATGGTATCGCCGATCTCAAACTTCTCCAGTCCGATGACTGCACAGATATCACCACAATCCACCGAGTCGGTTCTCACATGTCCCATACCGTCAAACGTATGCAGCTCCTTGATTTTGGTCTTTTCCATCGACCCGTCACGATGGGCAATCGTTACCTGCATGCCATCCTTCAACTGTCCGCGATGTACACGGCCTACGGCGATTCGGCCCTGATAACTTGAATAGTCGAGCGATGTAATCAACATCTGGGGCGTACCCTCTATCTGTTCTGGAGCAGGAATGACCTCGATAATCTTATCCAACAGATAAGTGATATTATCAGTGGGTTTACGGAAATCCTCACCCATCCATCCGTTCTTGGCCGAACCGTAAACGACGGGGAAATCCAACTGATCCTCGGTAGCATTCAATGAGAACATAAGGTCGAACACCATTTCGTAGACCTCTTCTGGACGACAGTTAGGCTTATCCACCTTATTCACCACAACAATGGGCTTCAATCCTATCTGGAGCGCCTTCTGCAACACGAAACGTGTCTGGGGCATCGGACCCTCAAAGGCGTCCACCAACAACAGACAACCGTCAGCCATATTGAGCACACGCTCTACCTCACCTCCGAAATCGGAGTGTCCCGGGGTATCTATGATATTGATCTTCGTTCCTTTCCAGTTGATTGATACGTTCTTCGAAAGGATGGTGATGCCACGCTCACGTTCCAAGTCGTTAGCGTCGAGCACCTGACTGCTGAGATTCTGTCCCTCACGGAAGAGATTTCCTGCCAGCATCATCTTATCCACGAGTGTAGTCTTTCCGTGGTCTACATGCGCAATAATTGCGATCTTTCTGATCTCCTGCATATAAATAAAACTATTTTTGCGGGTGAAAAGTTACGAAAAATTAGGCACAGATTACACGGATTTCACGGATCTTTTCATTTTAACACGAAAAAAATATCAAAATATGCGTTAATCCGTGTAATCCGTGCCAATAATATTTGGTGGAATGTAAAAAATGTATTACCTTTGCAGCCTCATTTCGGAAAATCCGAAGCATTTGACGACGTAAACCGCCC